>ERZ506887.108-NODE-108-length-50749-cov-5.507535_pt1 | contig 50749 bp, 44 predicted proteins | sample MGYA00512905_ERZ506887 | MGnify/ENA metagenome assembly ERZ506887 | reverse complement strand
CTTTGGAAATAGTAGCTACTTTTGTTTTGTTCGGAACACCTGAACCTGATTTGATGTTACAAGCTTTCTTCAGCAAAACTGCAGCTGGTGGAGTTTTGGTTATAAAGCTGAAACTTCTGTCTGCGTATACAGTGATAACTACAGGGATGATCAGATCTCCCTTGTCAGCTGTTCTAGCATTGAATTCCTTTGTAAACTGTACGATATTTACACCATGCTGACCCAGAGCCGGTCCAACTGGTGGTGCTGGTGTTGCTTTACCAGCAGGAATCTGTAATTTGATATATCCTGTTACTTTCTTTGCCATTGTAATGACCTCCTATAATGTGGTAATTGCGGGGATTTCCCTCCCACGAATCATTTCCGTGCGAAACTTCATACTTCGATGATTCTGTTTACAACTTCTTAATTTCTGCGAAACTGATCTCAACCGGTGTTTCGCGACCAAACAACTCAACATTGATTGTCACAGTCTGCTTCTGACTGTTGATCGTCTGGATAATACCAGTAGTATCTTTCCAGGCTCCTCCGGTAACAACTACGCTGTCGCCTTCTGCAAAATCGATTTCGATGGTTTCAGGCTGGATACCCAGCATGCCGATCTCTTCTTCGCTCAAAGGCACCGGTTTGGATCCCGGTCCGACGAATCCGGTCACACCACGGGTGTTACGAACAACATACCATGTATCATCGTTCATCACCATGTTGATCAGTACGTATCCCGGGAACATTTTTCTGGATACCAGCTTCTGTGCACCGTTTTTCAACTCTGTCACATCCTGCATCGGTACCCGAACTTCCAGAATCTGATCTTCCAGATGTCGGTTTTCGATTGTTTTCTCAATGTTGGCTTTCACTTTGTTTTCATAGCCCGAATATGTATGGGCTACATACCAGTTTGCTTCTGCCATTTCCTCACCCTTGTCCTTATTTAATCAGCAAATTAACGAACTCCAGAACCGCACTGTCCAGAACGGAAATAATCACGCCCAGGACTACTGTGATACCAACAACGGCAACCGTCTGTTTGCCGACTGTTTTCTTGTCAGTCCAGATAATCTTGTCAAATTCGGACTTCAGACCTTTGGTCCAGCTCTTTTTCGGAGCTTTCTCCTTTTTCGGAGCCTTTTCTTTTTTTGCAGATTCTGCCATAGTCCTCACCTCTTACACGACAATCTTATTTCGTCTCTTTGTGCATTGTGTGTGTTCTACAGAATTTACAATACTTTTTGGTCTCCAGTCTTTCCGGATGATTCTTTTTCTCTTTTGTCATGTTGTAATTCCGCTGTTTACATTCTGTACATGCCAATGTGATTTTTACGCGCACGACTTCCACCTCCACTGTGTTGATTTGCGTTGTTGCAACGGACTTTTTTCTTTTGCCATCGAAATTCACGTCTTTCGATTTTAGGCATAAAAAAAAGACCTACTTCCATGTCGCTTACTTAATATACCATGTGTCAACAAAAAAGTCAAGTAAAAGATATGAATGTGGCTCGTTATTCATGTAAAAATAAGAAAGCTGTCGCAGATTTCCCCACGACAGCTTTCTTATTTTATATAAGGATATTATTTCTCCAGTTCCAGCTCATCCACTGCCAGTTTCAGCGCACCCATAATTCCCTGATTATCATTCAGGCTTGGCAGTACAATATAATTATCCAGATCATCCATCTGTTTCGTCTTAATATAACCGGCCATCTGTTTTCTTACTTCTTCTCTGACTAACGGCATCATATGTTCCTGATGCATAACACCGCCACCAAGAATAATTTTTTCCGGAGACAGTACCAGAATCAGATCTACCAGAGCCTGTCCGATATAATAAGCTTCCAGCTCCCATACTTCTTTCTTATCTGCCAGTTCTATTCCTTTTTTGCCCCAGCGTGCTTCGATCGCCGGGCCTGCAGCCAGACCTTCCAGACAGGTTTTGTGATATGGGCATTTGCCTTCGTAATGATCTTCCGGATGTTTTCTCATCAGGATATGTCCGGCTTCCGGATGCAGCATACCATGAAGCAGTTTTCCGTTGCTCATAATACCCATACCGACACCGGTTCCGATAGTGATATATACGCTGTTTTCCAGGCCTTTGGTGATTCCCCAGGTGGCTTCTCCCAGTGCAGATCCATTTACATCCGTATCAAATCCCACTGGAATATTCAGTGCTTTTTTAAAAGCACCGACAATATCGCAATTTGCCCACGCCAGCTTTGGTGTGGTCGTGATATAACCATAGGTTTCAGAGTTACGGTTTACATCAATCGGTCCAAAGCAGCCGATTCCCAGTGCTTCGATCTCTTTATCTTTAAAATATTCAATCAGTTTCGGAAGTGTGATCTCCGGAGTTTCGGTAGGAATAGATATCCTCTCAAAAATCTCCCCGTTTTCGTTTCCGATTGCGCAGACCATCTTGGTTCCGCCTGCTTCCAGTGCTCCCAGTCTCATATCTGTATTCTCCTTTTTACCTGTGTTTTGAACAGCTTTTTATACCGTTCTCAGATTATCTCTGTTATATATATTCCGTCTAACTTTTTAATTTCCTTTTATTAAGTCCGGATTTTCTCTTAATGTTTTTCCGGATTCGAACAGATCAGACTCATCACACCTTCAAAACGGCACTTTCCGTATCCTGCCGGTACGATAAAATGCTGACCCTTTTCTAGCGGAATTCCATTTACAGTACCGGAACCTTCTACTACGCTGACATCCGTAAAATATTTGTCAAATTCAATAGTAAATACACCGTCCACATCATACTTGTCTACAGAATAGAATGGACAGGTGATCAAATGTTTATGTTCCGCCCCCTGCAGGTTCTCGGTATAGGTATCGCATTTTGCCGGCTCAAACGGTGCCACAATTGTGTCAATGCTCTGTTCCACATGCAGCTGTCTCGGTTTTCCGTCGGACAATCTGTCATAGTCATATACACGATATGTAATATCGCTGTTCTGCTGTGTCTCCAGAATCACTGTACCTCCTTTGATTGCATGCAGACATCCCGGATTGATCTGGAAAAAATCTCCTTTTTTCACATCTGTCACACGGATAAATTCATCCCACCGTCCCTGACGGATCATCTCTTCCAGTTCTTTTTTATCCTTTGCATTGTGGCCGATAACAATTTTTGTACCCGGCTCACAGTCCAGCACATACCAGCACTCGGTTTTCCCCAACGAACCATTTTCATGTTCGGATGCATATGCATCATCGGGATGTACCTGAATACTCAGATCATTTTTCGCATCAATGATTTTAATCAGAAGCGGAAACTGGCTGCCCGGATAATTTCCAAACAGTTCCGGCTCTTCTTCCCATAACTGGCTCAGATATCTTCCATCGTATCTGCCACCTGCAATCTTACAGTCACCATTTTTATGAGCACTGATCGCCCAGCACTCTCCTGTTGTGTCACTTGGAATATCATATCCAAACGAGTCTCTTAATTTTGTTCCACCCCAGATAGCCTCTTTGAATACCGGCTCCAAAAATAACAGTTCCATAGGTAATACCCTCCATGTTTTCTCAGTTTCCTTTATTATACTTCCCATAGCCCGGGAAGTAAAGGAAAAGCCGCTGACTTTCAGGCTCACATGGCTTTTACAGGAGTAGTCTCCGGCTGTTTGGGAACCATTTGCCGGATTGTAAGATAATATGCAATTCCCAGCGGAATGCATGCCCCGATCCATGCCAACGGGCTTGCGGAACTTGCACCGGCAAATCCTAAACGCTCTACCAGCAAAACAGCTGCTGTTGCACGCATGACCAGTTCCATAATTCCTGCCACTGTAGGCACCCATCCGTTACCAAGTCCCTGCAAGGTAAAGCGATAGATAAATAACAGTCCCAACACCCAGTAACAGGATCCGTTGATGACCAGATATGTTTTGGATAAGGCAATTACATCCCGTTCACCACTTCCCACAAACACAGCGGACAGATTGCTTCCTGCAAAAATATTCATAAGTCCCATCAAAACACTGACGGTCAGAGAAATCAGAATACACTGGAACACTCCTTTTTTTATTCTCTCATACTGGCCGGCACCATAATTCTGAGCAGTATACGTAGTCATTGCCTGTCCAAGAGAATTCAGTGGCATGGTTGCAATGGAATCAATCTTCTGTGCCGCCGTATAAGCTGCTACAGATACCGCGCCCAGACCGTTCAGAGCAAACTGCAGAATCAGGGAACCGATCGCAATGATGGACATCTGAAACGCCATTGGAAGAGCAATTCGCAGATGATCACCCAGTTGTTTTCGCGCCAGATGAAAGTGATGGCGGTTAATCCGAAGTACCGGCATTTTCTTCCATATATATACAAAGCAGCAGATTCCTGACAGGAGCTGAGAAAATATAGTTGCCACACCTGCCCCTGCAACTCCCATACCGACTACGGCAATCAGTACAATGTCCAGTACAATATTGACACAGCAGGCAAAAATCAGAAAATACAGTGGTGTCCGACTGTCACCCAATGCACGCATCGTATTTGATCCCAGATTAAATAATACACTTGCTCCGATTCCCCAGAATATAATCCGGATATAAGAAACCGCATCGTCAAGAATTTCCTCCGGTGTCTGCAAAAGTTCCATGGCAGGACGAACCAGTGCCACTGCAAATAATGTCATCACAATTGTGAGTGCAATACTTAGAATGATACCGGCAGCAAAGCTGCAACGGATTCCTTCCTCATCCTCCGCACCGAAACGCTGGGCAATGAGAATCGACAAACCCGAGGTAAATCCCATAACAAATCCGAGAATAAAGAAAGATACACTTCCTGTACATCCGACAGCCGCCAGGGCATTAACTCCTATAGTACGTCCTACAATTACGGTATCCGCCATACTGTAGAACTGTTGAAAAATATTACCCACAATCAGCGGAAGCGCAAATAAAAGGATTAGTTTTACCGGTTTTCCTGATGTCATACTTTTTGTCATTTTCTTTTCTTCATCCTTTCTTTTTTTTGCATACCATGTGGCATCTTTTACCGCTGGCTGCCAATTTTTATATGACTGTAACTGTTCAGTATCTTCACAGTTACGATAGTTTTATTATAAAGTACAGTCGAAAAAGTGGAATGTACTTTCTTGTGCATCGGATGGTTTATGTTGTATACTTAACTTATCAAATATGTGTTGAAATGTAACTATTCAGTAGCCACTGTCCCGCGAGGCATTTTGGCTCGTAACTGTGAAGGTACTGAACAGTTACGTTGAAATTATATTTATGACAGGGGGATTTTTATGGAACCATCGGTGTATGATCTTACTTACAATGATCTCAATCCCCGCTTTCTGTTCTGCTGTAATCTGCTTCGAACAGAGCCTGAGATGAATTATCATTGTCATGATTTTATTGAATTTGTGCTTATACTGAAAGGAAAAACAACATTTCGTATAGATGAGAAGTTGTATGATGTGGAAGAAGGATCCGTGATTTTGCTGAATCCCGGAACATATCACCAGAGCCTTCCTGCAGCCGGAACTTCTGCCCGGGAATTTTATCTGGCTTTTTCAAATGTGGAATTTGCCGGATGTACCAGAGGGCATTTTCCTCTTTTTAAAAATTATCAGCTGCTGGCAACATTGCCGGACAGTTATAAAGAACCGTTGTTTCGGCTGTGTAACCTGATGGAACAGGAGTCGAAGACCTGCCAGCCGGGGCGGTATTTTATGCTGAAGTCCTATCTGATTCAGGTGATCTGTCTGCTTTGCAGATATCAGAAGCAGGAGCTTGAGGAAGATGTAAAGCGTCAGTATGCACCACGGTATGAGTTCAAGTCGGTAAATAAAAAGTATGTGGTTCAGCAGATTATGCATTATATGGAGACACATTATAAAGAGAAAATTTCGCTCGATCAGATTGCGGCAAATATGTATCTGAGTTCTTTTTATATTTCGAAGATTTTCAAAAGTGAGACAGGGGATACGCCGATCAATTATCTGATCAGCCTGCGGATGCAAAAGGCCCGGGAACTGCTGGATGAGAACCCGGAGCAGTCGATTCAGGCTGTGGCGATGGCTGTGGGATATGAGGATGCTTATCATTTCAGTAAGTTGTTTAAGAAGTATTTTGGGTTGTCGCCACTTTATTATAAGGCAAGGATTCCGCAGTAAGGTTTGTTGGGGATGTTGTGAGCCCCGGAAGCCCGCGATCCCTCCTCGGTGCGTGCTCAGGTCTGCGTTCGGTTTGAGCCTGTAGTCTCAAACTCGTACTCGACAAGTTCGCGCGCACCGAGGAGGGATCGCGGGCTTCCGGGGCATTGAACTTTACTGGTCAGGACTGTTTCCTTGCGGCTTTTTCTGTCTTTATTTTCCGGTTATCATTTTTGTTTTACAGATGCCACACCAGATCTTTGGCCGGAACCACTTCGTACTCACCGGCTTTGGCACCTACGCGGAGGTAGACGTTTTTGATTCCGGCCTGGATAATAAGGCGGGAGCAGATGGGGCAGGGTTTTGCGCGGTGAACAGAATTATCACCGGGATTGATGCCGGCAAGATAGAGGTCGGCACCGATGGTCTGTTCGCGGGAACAGTTCAGCAATGCATTCTGCTCAGCATGGATCGCACGGCAAAGACCGTACCCCTCTCCCTGATGCATACCCAGTTTGATTCTCGGACACTCGCCGATATCGCAACAATTGTCGTAGCCACGCGGGGATCCATTATAGCCGGTGGAGATTACCACATCATCTTTTACGATCACCGCACCGTATTTTCGTTTGATGCAGGTGCTTCGATAGGCAAATGCTTCGGCTACATTCAGGTATGTATCTGTTTTAGATATTCGTTTTGTTCCTTCCGGACCTACCATGTTGTTTCCTCCTGATCATCTTAATGTACTCTCGGAATCTTACTTTTCTTTCTATAGGATAGCTCAGAAGCAAGGTTTTGTAAACCAGATCTTATGGTTTTTGACTTGTTGTTCACGTAATTCAAAATTGCTTCATTAGATCCGTTTTTGTATGCATTGTACACAAAAAGCAGACAGTAACAACTGTTTAAAGTTATTCCTGTCTGCTCTTTTTATCCGCAAGCCTGTTTGTATTCCATCAATTTGCGACGTGCCTGCTGATTCAGGTGACGGGGTACCTGGATCTGGACGGTGACGTACTGGTCGCCGTGGACGTTCGGATTTTTCATAGATACAATTCCTTTTCCACGCAGCCGGATCTTGCTGCCCGACTGAGTCCCTTCTTTGATTTTACAACTAACATCTCCGTATAATGTGGATACTCTGGCTTCTCCGCCGAGAGCGGCGGTTGTGTATGGGATACTGACCGTGGTGTAGACATCGGCACCTTTCCGTTCGTATCCCGGTTTCGTTCCCACCTTTGCTTTCAGAAGCAGATCGCCAGGTTCACCGCCGCCGATTCCGGGATGACCTTTTCCACGCAACCGAACGCTCTGTCCGGTATCGATTCCCGCAGGAATATGCACTTTCAAGGTGCGATTGCCGTCAGTTTCCTGCAGTGTGATCACCTTATCACAGCCAAAGGCTGCCTCATCAAAGGTAAGCGAAATTTCTGCTTCCAGATTCTCCCCTTTTCCAGAATATGTTCTATGAAATCCCTGATTTCCGTAGAACTCATCGTTTCCGCCCTGATGAAACTGCTGGTAAAATCCGCTGCCGTCATGGAATCCTCCGCTGTGGAAATTTCCTCCTTTTGCTCCCCGGCGAAACATATTTCCAAACAGATCTCCGAAGATGTCATCTCCACCTGATCCGTTAAAATGGTACTCCCGATAACCATTCTGGCTGTTATCACTGCCGAAGTTTTCATATCCATATTGTTTCTGTGCTCTCGCGGCATCCGCATTGAATCCCGGCTCGAAGGCGATATGTCCGAACTCATCGTATAATTTTTTCTTTTCCTCATCTCCCAGTACTGCATAGGCTTCCGAGATTTCTTTGAATCGTTTTTCTGCCTCTGCATTACCGGCGTTGGTGTCCGGATGATATTTTTTCGCCAGTTTCCGGTAGGCTTTTTTAATTGCCGAACTGTCTGCCTCTTTGCTTACGCCAAGCACTTCATAGTAATCTCTTTTATTTTCCACTTGTTCCACCTCCTTTGGGAACTTGTTACATCCTGTACATTTGGCTTGCTGCCTGTATATATAAAAAAGAGAGACTCCGGATATAAAGTTTGTCCTGTCCCTCTGTGGTAATCTCTATAGTGAACGGGTTTTAAAACCCTGTTATTTTCCTTTTTCTGTTCACTCGATTTCACAGTAATGAGCGCACAGTTTATTTATCCGGCAGGCGCCCGGTCCGCGCCTGCCGCATGAATGGATAAAACTCGTAATACGTGTTTTGTCTCAATTTTCATCTCCCTGCTCTTTTATGCAATAGAGATGTATTTTGCTTCTTTTACTTCCGGTTTTGCTTCTTTTTTCGGAATCTCCAGTTTCAGAACACCATCTTCAAATTTTGCTTTGATGTCTTCCTGGGTGATATCTTCTCCTACATAAAAGCTTCTCTGACAGGTTCCACTGTATCTCTCTTTGCGGATGTACTTGCCGTCTTTGTTTTTCTCTTCTTTGTTCTGTTTGGTCGATGCGGTAATGATCAGATAGCCGTCTTTGACTTCTCCCTTCACGTCTTCTTTCTTGAATCCCGGCAGATCAATGGATACGTCAAATCCGTCTTTGTTTTCTACTACATCGGTTTTCATCAGGGCGTTCTGTGCACTCTGTGTATAAGTTCTCTCCGGAACTCCAAAGAAATCATCCATAAAATTCTCACCAAAAATGCTAGGCATTAACATAAGTCATTTCTCCCTTCTATTTGTTCCGCCCGGTGGCGGAGTAATTGCTTAATTGATTATTCGTGTAGAACATCCGGTAGTTGAACTTCTTTATTTCTCTTCCTTTGTTCTATCTGTACTATAACACCTGTATTAGCACTCGTCAAGGGGGAGTGCTAATTTTTTTGTGAAAATTTTGTGTCCTTTCTTCTTGTTCTTTTGTTCCTGAAGTTTACAGTTTCAGAAGGTCTGTGCCATCTTTTTTCTGGCGGTAGCCGGCAAAGTCCTGACTGCCTTTGTACATGCGGCTGCTGCCGTTGGTGGTCTCCGGGGCGATGCCTGGAGCTGTCAGGATGTCGGTGGCAGCGGAGAGGCAGATTGGAGCCGGATCACCTTCCGGGGTATTCTGATAGTTTACATATGTATTACTCTGATAATATGCCTTGGGGCTGTTGTAGGTCCAGGACTCTTCTTTGGGGGCGTTTCCGGCGTAGATGATAATGTTGTCGGTGACTTCGATTCCGCCGCCTTCGATCATTGTATCGCCCCAGATCCGATGACGGATAAAGTCCACGCCTTCTTTTATATAGAAGATGTTGCCATAGATTTTCGCATCCACGTTTCGTACCGGGGTCAGGATGCCTGTTCCGTCATTCTGACTGATGTTGTAGCGGAAGATGTTGTTGACGCTCTCGCCCTCACAGAACATCACACAGCCACCGCCATTGTTGCAGCTGTAGTTGTACTGGTAGATCGTTCCGTCACCGGAGTCGGCATCCCACGCCTGACCATCCTGATTATAGACAGTGTTGTAGACTTCATTGTACTGGAACAACGCTGTTTTGCATTTCCATGGCCAGATGGCGGCTGCGGTCATACCGCCACGGTTTCCTTCTTCGTTGTACAGATCCGGGTGGATGTCCACAGCGATATTTTCAGACACATTGTACTGGATCAGCGGTTCAAAGCAGTACATCGGTGTGATGCCGTCTCCACCGATATCTTTGACAAAGTTGTGTTCGATCACGACATTGGTGGAGCCGTAGGTTTTCACCACTTCATCGGGCAGTTCCAGTGTGGTAAATTTGTCATGCTGGTACGTGTAGCCTGCGGCAATTCCCCATCTGCGGCAGTTCTCAACTTTACAGTGGTGGATATGGATACCATCATAACGGGCAATTCCGGTCTTTTCTTCGTCATCCGGACGGGAGACTGACATGTAGATGCCGCCATTGTTCAGATGTTTGTCGTAGATATTTCCCTCTACATCATGGATATACAGATGATCGAGTTCGATCTCATGGAGCGTCCCGTGATTCTTCGCAATCACGGATACGCCGGTGCGGTTCATACGGTCTGCCTGGTTCAGGCGTTCATTTTTGACGCATGGGTTGTTTGTAATTTCCAGATTCCGGATGGAAATGTATTCTGCATCGTATAAAAGAACCGCTGAGGACAGATAGCCTTTCCAGATATGTACTACATTGTCCAGATGTCCGCCATAGTTCTGATACCAGATCCCGTTTCCGTCCGTCTCAATGCGCGGCAGCGCACCTTCTCCGTACGCATCTACCACAACCGGTGCCTCCTTTGTACCACCTCTGTACAGATGCAGATACTCTCCGACAAATACCGATCCTCTCTCCAGAAGAATCTGATCTCCCGGCTGGATCTCCATCTGGTTTACCTTTCTCAAACTGCGGAATGCTTTCTCCGGTGCATACCCGCTGTTTGCATCATCTCCGTTTACACTGCTCACATAAATTGCTCTTCCCATGCAAAAACCTCCCTGTAAATTCTATAATTATAAAATTTATCCTCTGCTATTTTTCTTCTGCAGATAACAGAAAAGTGCCGGATTCTTACATCTGACACTCTTTTCCCTGTTGTAAATACACCTCTTAAGATACTCTGTTCTATCCGATCAGAATCGCATACTGCTTTTTCCAGCATTCTCCCGGCTTCGCCCGGTTGATTCCCGGCTTTTTTGAAATATCTTCACAAAACCCTTCATCATCACATCTTCCCGCCCAGGGTTCCAGACAGACATACGGTCCTTTCGGAAGGGACCAGATTCCAAAACTGCAAAATTCATCGATACAACGGACTCCCGCATAAAGCTGCCCGGTGGCTTTTCTTCTGAGCCATACTTCCCGGATCTGTGCATCGTCAACTACCAGCGTGTCCACATCAAACAGCTGGTCACTTAACACCAGCGTATGATCTGTCAGTTTCACCCGGTATTTCTGATCCGGTTTTCCGGTACCGTTCACCAGATCGACTGCGGTAGCGGTAAACTCTGTATTTTCCGGAAAATATAGTTCGTAGTCTTCTTTCTGTTCTCCTTCTTTTTCAAAATGGAAGCCCGGATGTCCGCCAATCGTAAAACTCATGACTTCCCCGGATCGGTTTTCCACTTCCCAGCTGACGAGAACCTCTTTTTCTCTCAGTTCATAGGTGATCCATAATACAAAATCAAATGGATAGTACTTTCTTGTCTCTTCGTCAGACATTAATCGGTAGCGAAGTTTTTCCGTACCCTCTTCCACACAGGTGAATTCTTTTTCTCTGGCAAATCCATGCTGACGGGTCTGATATTCCTTTCCGTTGATCTTCATTTTTTTCTGCCAGGTACTTCCCACATTCGGAAAAAGAATCGGAGACCGGTAGCTCCAGAAAGCCGGATCCCCATTCCAGAGAATCTCCGCACCGGTATCCTTTCTCATAATCCGCATCAGTTCTGCTCCGCGGTCACTGACTTCTACATAGAGGAAAGGATTTTCTATCTTTCTGTTCATCGTTTGTTACTCCTCTTACACGCTCTGTTTTCTTATTACTATACCCTGTTTTTTTCCAGTAATCCAGTACGGCCTTTTATATTTTTGCAAAAAAAAGCAAACAGAAAGTAGATTCTTTTTCTGTTTGCTTTTTTTCTCACTTTTTATGCATATTTTTTGATTAATCGTAACTGTTAGTTATATTTAATCGATTTTCAGGATCAGTTCCAGTACACGTCTTGCACAGTGTTCCAGATCAGCACGGGTAAGTTCACCAAGTTCTATAGCCTTCTTCACACGTTCCGGATAACCGGTTGCCATCTTGACATCATTGCCGGCTTTGATCTCTTTGTAATGCTCACCACGAGTCCACCAGTCTGTGGTGACCATGCCCTGGAATCCCCATTCTCCGCGAAGGATGTCTTCCAGAAGTTCTTTATTTTCCGAAGCTCTGTGACCGTTGATCACGTTGTAGGAGCTCATGATCGTCCACGGATCGGATTCTTTTACGATAATTTCAAACTGTTTCAGATAAATCTCACGAAGGGCACGTTCGGATACACGGGAATCGCTGTGCTTTCTGTTTGTCTCTTTGTTATTGGCGGCAAAATGTTTTACGGAAGCGCCGATATGCTGAGACTGGATACCACGTACCATACCTGCTGCCATCTTACCTGCAAGCAGCGGATCTTCGGAATAATACTCGAAGTTTCTTCCGCACAAAGGATTTCTGTGAATGTTGACAGCGGGTGTCAGCCATACGGCGATATTATTTTCTTTCACTTCTTCTGCTCCGGCTGCACCGACCTGTTCTACCAGATTCGGGTTCCAAGTGTAGGCAAGAAGAGTTGCGCATGGCCATGCAGTTGTACACACGCCACATTCCGGTGCGATACGAAGACCGGCAGGTCCGTCAGCTGTCATGATGTTCGGCACACCATAGTCCGGCAGGTTACCGAAACCAAAGGTATTGGCCACACCGGTATTTGGCTGTCCGCCAAGCAGTTCGATCAGATCGTCATCGGAAAGCTGACTCATGAACTCGTCCAGGGTGATCTTTCCTTCTGCTACCTCGATAAATGGTTTTGCACCTTTTTTCACTACATAGAGTGCCAGACGATGCTCGCGGAAACGTACTTCCGGCAGGATGCCTTCATCGGTTCCCGGAACCATTTTTTCAAATGCACAGGCATTGGGATCATTTTCTTCAGTCTGAGGCAGTTCCTCGTAGGTTCCGTCGGAAAGCATTCTCTTAGACAGACCTGACGGTGTCAGCTTTGCTTCCAGCTGTTTTACCACGGTATCTTCTGCTACCAGATATTCATAAGCTGTTTTTTCGTTATTTCTTACGGAGGTTCCAATATAAAAAGCATATGCGCCTTTTTCCAGAACATAAGCAGATTTTGCTACTTTTCCAAGATCATCGTAGGATGCCATTGCTTCTTTTGTGACGGTCAGTACCATCGTATGACTCTCTCCTGGCTGCAAAAGGCGGGTTTTCTTAAATGCACCCAATTCTTTCGCCGGTTTCTTTAACAGTCCCTGTGGTGCACTGTAATACAGCTGTACGACCTCTTTACCGGCCATATCTCCGGTATTGGTTACTTTCACCTGTACGTTGATAGAGTCTGCCTCTTCCCATGCTTTCTGTGTCTCCACCTCGAAGGTTGTGTAGGACAGACCGTAACCGAACGGATAAACCACTTTTTCAGCTGCGCCCGGAATCGTCTCAAAATAACGGTAACCAACGTAAATATCTTCGGTGTAATCCACATATTCTACAGACTCATGGAAGTTTTCCGTGGACGGATAATCTTCCAGTCTTGCAGCAAAGGTATCTGCCAGTTTACCGGATGGGTTGACCTGACCACACAACACCTGAGCCATTGCGGTTCCGCCTTCCATACCACCCTGACCACCGTATAAAGCAGCACCGATCTTATCATCTCTCTTGATCCAGGACAGATCGATCACACCACCGATGTTCAGGACAACTACAATCTTATCATATACTTCTTCTACCTGCGCCAGCAGTTTTTTCTCGCCTGCAGTCAGGTAAAAATCACCATCCGGATACACTTCCGCGGACAGTTTCGGCATGCTGGTCTCGTCCGGCCACGGGTTGAACTCGCCATTGTATTCCACACTGGAACGATCCCATCCTTCTCCGGAAAAACGACTCAGTATAACAAGCGCAGTATCCCCGAATGCTCTTGCGCCATCCAGAAGTTCCTGTGGCAGTTCCGGTTCTTCGGTCATACCCGGTGCTCTTCCGATTGCATACTGTTCTTCTACATTTTTCTTATAGAATTCTGCTACCGGTTCGTATACCTGTACCTTATCTTCCAGGGTTTTGAAACCGTCGTACAGATTATGTACATAAGATACGGTTACATCACCGCTTCCGCCGCCACCTTTGACATAGTCAAAACTTCCGCGTCCGAACAGTGTGATCCTGGAACCGTTCTTTAACGGCAGGATATTGTTCTCATTTTTCAAAAGCACCATACCCTCTGTTGCTGCCTCCAGGGATAATGCAATATGTTCTTTGCTTGCTGTTACATATCTGCCTGCTTCCAGGGGAAGATTTGGCTGATACATGACTCTTGTCCATTTTTTCATCTCAAACCTCTTTTCCGGCCGTCCCGCCGCACTCTCCGGCGGACCGCCATGCCTGTTATTTTCGTTACTGTTCACTCTGTGACCAGTAACTATTTTCCTGCGGCGCAATCGCCGCCCACTACTTTTATTTTACTCAAAAAACAAGAGATTTTCCAGATAGGATTTCGGCTGATTTATAGGTCAATTCCGACTTTTTATTTTAAAAGTGCCAGGCACTCTTACAAAGTTCTTGCGAAGAAATGCCTGACACCTGTATACTTTTTGCTTTTTACGAGTCTTTCAACTCTTACGGATGAATCTTAATCACACCTTTTACAATGTCTGCCTTATTATGCACACTCTCATCCATCGCCCGCTGTACATCGTCCAGATCGTAAATATTAGTAACGATTCCTTTTACGTTTACTTTTCCGGAAGCTACCGCATCGATTGCGATCGGATAGATATGGCGGTAACGGAAGACCGTTTTGAAAGTCAGTTCTTTGTCGAGAACCAGACTCATCGGCAGGGTCATCTCACCGCTCTTGCTGTAGCCGACCAGAACGATCGTGGAACCCTTCTTCGCCATATGGATCGCCTGTCTGGTGGTGATCTCTGTACCGGCGGTCTCGATGATCAGGTCCATACCGGCCCCGCCGGTCAGTTCCTGTGCTTTTGCGATCACGTCTTCTTTTGCTCCGTTGATCACTCCGGTTGCACCCAGTTCCAGGGCTTTTTCCAGACGTTTTTCCATGATATCTACCACATAAACTTCCGATACGCCGCGGGCTTTCAGCGCCATCATGGAAACCAGACCGATACATCCTGCGCCCATCACCACTGCTTTCTGTCCCAGATGGGCGTCTCCCTGGATCGCTGCGTGGAAACCGACAGCCAGAGGTTCGATCAACGCGCCCTCCAGTGTGCTTACATTTTCCGGGAGTTTGAAGCAGAGATCCGCCTCATGCGCAACATACTCCTGAAAGACACCGTCTACCGGCGGCGTTGCGAAAAATACGACATCCGGACAGAGGTTGTATTTGCCCTGTTTGCAGAATTCGCAGTGTCCGCAGGTCTTTCCCGGCTCCAGAGCTACTTTGTCGCCGACTTTCAGATGTTTGACATCTTTTCCCACTTCCACGACAACACCACCCGGCTCATGACCGAGAACAAACGGCGGTTCTACCACATAATCGCCGATGGCTCCGCTCTCGTAATAATGCAGATCCGATCCACAGATTCCCACATAATCCAGCTTTACCAGAACTTCATCATCCTTCGGCGTCGGAATGTCACGCTCCGTAAATCCCATCTTGCCGATACCGTTCATCACTGCTACTTTCATCTTACCTTCCATGTGAAATGCCCTCCATATATGAGTTTTTGAAACTTAATAAAATAGTTTTATTATCTTTCTCAAAGATAACTCTTTTGCGAAAAAATGTCAATCCTGATTCCGTAAATTAATGCAAAGCTGGCACTTTTCTTACCAACTTGGTACAATAAATAGAGTTACAATGTTCAATGTAGAATATATTTACCACTACAGGAGACTATAGATCATGGAAAAACAGGAACTCTTTCGCATCGGAGAGGTCGCACGCATGTTTTCTATCAGCGTCGGTTCTCTGCGTCATTATGAAAAACTGGGGCTGATCCGCCCGGAATATACGGATCCAGATTCCGGTTACCGCTACTACGGCGTCCAACAGTTTGAACGGTTAAATACGATCCGTTATCTTCGCGCCCTGGATATGCCGCTCGAAGACATCGCGGATTTTCTTCAGAATAAAGATGTGGGGAAAATTCAGGAAATGCTGATCCAGCAACGGGAAACCGTCCGCCAGAAACAGCAGGAACTTCAGATTATCGAGCAAAAGATCAACACCCGGCTCGAAGGACTGGCAGATGCACTCTCCTCCCGGCTGGATACGATTACACTGGTTCAGACTCCGCCGAGACGGATCACCTGGATCCGCAACCATCTCTCCCCGAAAACCTATCTGGATCTGGAGACTTCGATCCGGACACTCCAGAAAGATCAGGAAGAGACTCTGGTTTTTCTCGGAAAAGTCGGGCTCGGCATCTCCAAAGAACATTTGGAAGCCGACGCTTACCAGGTCTACGACACCGTTTTTCTGCTCCTCGAACCAGAAGACCGCTACCAGGGCATCACTGAGGAACTCCTCGGACAGACCTGTGTTTCTATTCGATTCTGCGGAAGTCATAACGAAGCGCCGGCTTATTATCAGAAACTTCTGACTTATATCCGGGAACACCGGTTGAAAATTGATGGATTTTCCAGAGAGGTGACGATGATCGATTATGTACTGACGAATGATCCGAAACAGTTTGTGACGGAGATTCAGATTCCGGTGTGTGAGGGATGACCGCACAAAACCCCCGATAGCTGTCTCTATTACACAGACACAGCTACCGGGGGGGCTGATATTATTAATATGCATTTATTTCACAAGACAACGTTTCTTAAACAAAGGCAATTCCGAAACAGTTGACCTGATCATAGTCCTCTTCAAATTCTTCCGCGTACCTTCGGTCAGAAATCTGTTCCAGTGCCAGTTTACATCCCTTTTCCATATCTTCCGCTTTCTTTACACACTTTGCCTCAAAGATGGCAACACGCCCTTCCGCCGGGTCACAGACAATCACATCACTGCGCCCCTCACCATGTTCCCGGTTAGATTCGACCATATATCCTGCTCCGGCAAAGATGCCTGCTAAAAAAGCATGGTAAAAATCTTCTTTGTAATCATGATAACTGATTGTTTTGCGCAAAAGCCTGCTCATTTCCTGAGTGATTATCTCTCTGTCTCCGTTCCACACAGCGTCAAACAACTCGGAACGGTTCCACCCTCTGACACTTTCATCGATCCATCTTCGGATCGTCGTCTCAAAGATCTCACGAATTTCCTGATTCGGAATCGTCAGTGCCACTCTTCCATCTGATATCTTCTCTTCCTTTACTCTGGTCAGATATCCGGTCAGATAAAGAACACTCCAGAGATTTTCCTCAGCACTGTGCAGATAATCATATGTCAGATTTTCATCAATCCCCTGCCAGATAAAACCACCGGCGAGCAAAATCTCCAGCTTTTTCGTAATCGTATTCCCGGCATAATCAATAAAAGAGCTGATAATCGTATTATCACTGGTATTTTTCCAGTAACCTGCCGACTGCGCTTTCGGATTCTCCTGTACATCCCTGAGATAGTTCATCACATCCCACGGACAATAGACATCAATGTCTCCAAAATGCTATCCGTCATACCATGCTCAGACTGTTTCGCGATAAGATTCCGCATCCAGATCTGCCAGAAGCCGTTCTACATCCTCCTGGGTAAATCCAAAATACTCATCATACCTGGAATCGGTAATGGTATCCGAGACAAAATTGTTGGTTCCGGTAAAAATACTCTCTTTCGCCACACGCAGACATCCTGTGATCACCGCAAATCGCAGACAGCGGTTATCCTTCAGCGCAGTTCCCATCATTCCCTGCATAATCTCCAGCATCTGCTCGTAATATCCCTGCGCACTTGCTCTGGCTATCGGTACATCGTATTCATCCAGCAGAAGGATCACCGGTTTTTCATAGTATTCCATCAGAAATCTGCTCAGCAGAGCAATACTTCTCTTAATCTCTGTCACAGTTGCCTTCTGTTCTGCGATATGCCGGATGATTTCTTTATCATAGAGATTAATCCTTTCACTTTCCAGCAAATACAGATGTGTTTTATACAGCTCTGCTATCGTTGCTGAAAGCATCTCATAAGCCCCTGTGAATTCCACACCATTTACATCTTTGAAACTAAGAAAAATGGTCGGATACTGATTCATCCATTTCTCACACAGGCTCTTGTCTTCCGCGATCTCCGTACCGGCAAAAATTGCGCTGCTGTCCTCCTGTATATCAAAAAAATGCGCCAGCATGCTCATTCCCAACGTTTTTCCAAACCTTCTGGGGCGGGTAATCAACGTAACCTCCGCCGGTTCCCCCTGTACCAGCCCGGCAATCAGCCCGGTTTTATCGATATAATAGTAATTTTTCTCTCTAATCTTCTTAAAATCCGAGATTCCAACCGGAAGGTCGATATGGTTCATAGGTGGCACCCCTTTCTGCTGATGTTTGGGAAAATTATTTATTATCAGGTATACAATAGCATGACAAAGTGGGAATTTGCAAGGATGCTCAATATTCCATACTTACAGCTAGTAATTTTATCGTCCTTTCACTATCGCGCGCAAATACTATTCATAAATACAAGGTAGCACGCGAAATCGCCAATCGTTTTTCTGCCATATTTATTTTCTTTCTCGTCTCCAATTGCATCCCGTCATGCAGCTTTCTTACCCTGCATGCGCAGATATCTTGCGAGCATATTGAAATGGGTGATGACAGAATCATGATGAGAAGTCCTCAGGGAATCCGTATCCATTTTTTCCTGTCGGGACAGCTGCAGCCATTTGGCACGCATTGCAGCGTATTTTGTGGCGGCGGCAATCAATTCTTTATATAACTCCAATGCTTCGGGATCATTGCCAAGGTCGGCTAACAGATCGTTATGGATCTGCTGCATTTGTTCGAGAGTTAAAATATATGGTTCTTTCAGGTAGTCTTCGTATTTACAGATCATTTTATTTTGCACCTTTCTGTGTTTGTTTAATATTTATGCGCTTAAGTGAATCGCGAGGTTTTGTCGTTGTTTTATATATAGCAATTATGAATTCGTATGTCAAGAACAGATAAAAATAAAAGGTTCTCCTATGATTTTCATTTTATCATAGAAGAACCGATTACTTATTAGTTTACAGAAACATTTTCACTAACTGTTCAGTTTTTCCTTCACCTCTTCCATCAGTTCCAGAATGCTGTCACAATCATAACTCAGATTGTATTCCGTCACATCTGCAAACCATTTTTCGTCTGCCTCATCATAATCACTCTCCGAAACTACTTTCCCATTCACTCTGTACATCTCGGCTTCATCTGCTTCCATATCCATCGTTGTCTCATATACCAGACCGAACGTATCTCCTGAATATCCGCAATAGCCGTACTCTATAACATCATCCATCCAACCAGTAATAAGGTATGTCTGTCCGTTGGCATGGCTGTACATTACTTCACGCACACCGCCATCCATCGAAAACAAATCGCCTGTATTCAGTAATACCATCTGTCCGTTTTCCCAGGACCAGATTTCATATTCACATTCCCGGTTTTCATTCTGGTGTGCAATAAGCAACTGTTCGTTTCCATTGTTGGCAAAATCAACAAGATCAATAAAACAAACACCTGTCATGCAGGCATACGAGTCCTCATTTTCCACTTTGACTGTTCCATACTTTTTTTCTTCCTCTTTGATTTTTTCTACATAAGCCTGATATCTTGCATTTACTGTATTTTGAGTTGCTGTGTTTTGTACCTCTGTATTTGTCCACAGCCCTATGGATTCATATGTACCGCTTTGCAGATCCAGTGCTATCATTTCTGTATTATTCTCTTCGTTACCCTCCAGGAATCTGATTACATACACTTTGTTGTCCGCTTCATAAAAGCTTCCATTCATATAAACATCAATATTTTTCAGTGAATAATCATACACATCTCCAGTTGCACCCAATTCCATTCTGTGTAATGTTGTTCCATTCTTGGTTTTCTCTGCATAAAACAGATCACTTCCACTCAACACCGCGGGTTCCTTCCAGCCATCCAGCACTGATGTAATATCTCCCGACTTCACATCATACATCTGAACATTATATTTTTCATCTTCCTGCGTCTGAAAATAAATTTTACCGTCAGAAATTCCCATGAATGTATCCTTGGTTATATCCAGTTTCTTTATATTCTCAAACCCGGGATCACACTGGAAGAGCTGACCGCCTTCCTCTCCTTTTATTCCACATAAAATCCATGTATCCGCATCTGCTGCCTTGATTTGATAATCTTCACTATCTGTAACAGAAAGATCCGACAGATTCACAATCTTTCCCTCTGACTGCATATTGCTGTCCAAAGCAACATAATACAGATGATTCGCATAAATCACCAGACCATACAGCGGATTCACATCTTCCGCAATCACAGTTTCCTTTCCCGTCATATCCCGACGGACAAGTACTCTTGTCGCATCATCTGTACTGTTTGTCTTTCTCAGATAAATATTATCGTGATATACAATGAACGTATCATGATAATCCCCGGTCAGGCTTGTCCAGTCTGTAATATTCAGATCATAACTGGTGTATATCGTTCCATCATAATCCCAGATTCGTTTTGAAAAAATCGGCGGCTCTACAGTCTCTTCTTCCTGTTCATCTGTTGTATCGCTCGTTTCTTCCCCCTCATTTTCGATTGCTTCTTTCTGGTCACTTTCTTCTGCCATCTCTTCAGTCTGCTCTGTATCTCTCTGCTGGTTTCTGCCCGCCAGAAACAGCGCAGCAACTGTTATCCCAGCCGCTGCCAGTACAATACATATTACACCAATAATAATACCTTTCCCGGAACTTCTGGTTTTCAAAGGGGCACCACAGTGCCCGCAAAATTTACTCCCCTCTTTATTTTCAAAACCGCATTTTTTACATCTGCTCATATATTTTTATTCCTCCAGCATACCAATCTTCGTCTTCAATATCTTTTCTACAGATTCATCAATCCGCTCTTCCGATATTTCTCCACTTTGCACTGCCGCCAATACTCCCTGATATGCGGCATTAAAGTCCACAGGCATCAGCAGCATATCAACACCTGCGTTCAACGCTTTAACCGCAGCCTGCGCGGACGAATACTGTTGCGACACGGCTCCCATATTCAATGCATCTGTGATAATAATCCCTTTATATCCCAGCTCGTCAATCAGCAGATCTGTGACTATCGTCTTAGATAAAGATGCAGGTGTATCATCACCAACAATATTAGGTAAAGAAATATGTCCCATCATAATAAATGGTACTTCATCCTCGATTCCCTGTATAAATGGAATCAGTTCACACTGGTACAGTTCCTCTTTGGTTTTATTCGAATATGCATATCCCGCATGAGTATCTGCTGCTGTATTGCCATGCCCCGGAAAATGTTTATAGGTAACCAGAATCTTTTTCGATGCCAGCCCACGGCTCACTGCATCTGTCATATCCTTAACCGTCTCCGGATCCGATCCGAACGAGCGGTAACGGACCACCTGATTGTTCGGATTGGTCAGGACATCCGCTACCGGCGCAAAGTCCGTATTAAACCCAAGATCGTACAGATACTGTCCGATGCTTTCTCCCATCTGATATGCCTGTTCTGTATCTCCCTGACTTCCAATTACACTCATGTTATCATAAACCGGCAGATCAAATCCTGCTTTTCCTGCAAGCCGTGTAACCTGTCCGCCTTCCTCATCCACACACAGGAACATCGGAAGATTCAGACGATCCATACTGTATTGCTGAACATTCTGCAACATTGTTTTTGTCTGCTCAGGAGAAACCAGATTGGATTCGAGATAAACGATTCCACCAACCGGTCGGTTATTGATCGCCTCTCTGGTCGCCTCCCCAGCTGCCGTGACACGACTGACATTTCCAACCAGCTGTTCCGGAAGCACCACAAACAGCTGAGCCACTTTTTCCTCAATAGAAAGTGAATCTAACAGTTCTTCCACCTGATACTCCGGGTCCTCTTCGATCTGCTTCTCTGTTTCCTGTTCCTCCTTCTCCTGTACTTCATCCACTTCCGGTTCTTCCATTGGTTCTTCTTCCGGCTGCATCAGTACAGGTTCCGACTGTTTTTCCGGTTCTTCCACTTTCTCTTTCACAGTCGCGGGATTTTCGGATTCTTCTTTTTTATCAGCAGTTTCATTACTGCCCTTATTCCCTGAACAGGCTGTACATACACCAAGAACGAAAAGACACATAAGTACACTTAATTTTCTTTTCCGATATTTTTTATTTTTCTTACTGTTCATATTCCACAATATATCCTAATGTTCCGGCATAGGAAGGCACAACGTCCAGAATATCATTCGGTACATCATTCCATACCCACCGTTTCTCCTTTGAATAATAATAGATGTCCAGACAGGTTTCCTCCACATCCCCATCCCGATAACTTGGTTCATTCTTCATCCATTCATTCGCTGCCCAGTAGCTCATGGAATTTATTGCTTCCCCATACGTTTCGTTGTTTTCATCGACCCAGTAGTAATCATAATTATATCTGCCAGGCTCTCTTCTTCCTCCGATCCGGAACTTGATATCGTCATATCCTTTCTCCACGATCTCATTTAAAATATATTCGTACTCTTCTTCGCTGTTAATCCGCACCAGATAACCGCCTTTTTTCCTGGCTTTCTCAAAAGCCTCCTCCCAGGTACAGTCATCTTTAAAGTATCCATAAGTGTGTATACCACCTTCTGTCTCATCATCTTCCGCGCTTTCATAATACGAATAGTCAATATCATTGGTACTGCCTTTTGCCGTAAGCCGTTTTAATGTTCTTGTCCCATCAGAATCACATATATCCAGATTACTGCTTATAACCGCATCTGCACATTCTGCTATTCCGGTACTGTCTCCGTTAAATGAAATCCATGAATTTGTCTCCATGTCATAATAATACCGGTCGCAGTCTTTCACCGAACCGCTGTTATTTAATTCAATCGGTTCACCAGAGCCATTCCAGCACAAATATGCCTCATCTGCACCATCCTCTATATCAAACACCGCAAGCCCAATCATATTTTCTCTATTTTCATCATTAAAAATAACAAAATACTTCTGATATACAGACTGTGGTTTTGCCGGAAAACGATTGTCCCACACAGATAAATCATAAGTATCCGCTGTTGTATCTTCCTGTGTTTCCTCTTCAGTCGGAGCCGGTGTACTTTCCGCTTCCTTTGCATCCGATTTGCTGTCAGCTGTTTCAGTTTCTGCGTCTTCTTTGGTCAGATCCGTCTTGTTCGTTTTTTCATTTGTTTTTTCTGCTTTGCTCAAAATCAAAACTACGAAGACTCCTGCCCCGACAAGTGTAAGCGTCAAAAGTCCTGCAACAACCGGGACAATCCATCTCGCTTTCTTGGGCGGATCCGGCTCAGGTACAGGTCCAGGCGTTGGTATTGGCGATTTATCTTCTTTGACAGGCGCCCCGCATTTACCGCAAAACATAAATCCTGGTTTCAACTCTGCCCCACATTGCTCACAAAACTTTTTAGTTCTGTAATTCTTGCCTGTCGGCGTCTCTGTTTTTACCATTGTTCCGCATCGCTCACAAAACTTACTGTTCGGCGGCAATTCAGAACCACAATTTATACATTTCATTTTTCTCCTCCAGTTCCTTTAAATTTTGTCATCTGTAAATTTCTGACACTCTTTAGTTATAGTTTACATGCTTTGCATTTATTTCATCAATATGTGTCATGTTTTGTGTCGCATTTGATGATGTTTTTCGACCACACAAAAATTCGCCCGGTCAAAAACCGGGCGACGCCATTTCATTTTTCAGTCTTAATGATATCTTCATCTGAATTGTATTCTTCTATGTAATTAATACTTCCGTCTTCATTATAATAGGTAGATCTGAGACCGAATTCACCTGTTCGAATCAGTACACCATCTTCGTATTCTGTCTCCTGCATCATCTTTCCTGCCTGATCCCTTTCACTTTTTCTCAGCCATTCAGATGTCTTTTCACCTGACCCTGACCAGTCATAGAATATACTTCCAGTTTCATTTTGTTTTGACCAGAACTTGCTGCATATTTGCTGATCAGCCCCTAAATATGAATTTTCCTCAGAATCTCCTGATTCCCTCCATTCTTCTCCATCCCACTTCAATTCAATTTTTTCTTCTCTTGACACAAATTCATCATCATTATAAAACCATGTAACCGTCGCTTCTTTCGTAATATAATCCTGTTCATCCGTTTCACTGAGTTTATTATTTTCATCATACTCAAATGTCGTTTTTCTTATCAGATTTCCCTCTGATCCATACTCCAGAAGTTCCTGCACCAGTCCATTTCCCCCGTATTTTGTTGCACTCTTTTTCTTTCCTGCTGTATCATATTCATATGTGTAATCTTCATCTTCCTCACTGCTGCTCTCACTTTCATCTGAATCATATTCCTGAATATCCGCTATTTGTCCTTTCCAGTTATATGTTGTCTTTTTTATCATTTGCCCATTTTCATCATACTCCGCGCAGCTTATAATGGTTCCATCACTGTCGTAATCAACAATCTCTGTATTCTTTGCAGGTCCACATCCTGCAGTCATCCCAACGATCACGCCAATTCCCAGATATATTCTCCATTTATGACTGTATTTCATCTTTTTCCCCCTGTAATTATCCATTGTATATCATTCATCTACAACTTTTCCAAAATAATCATACTGTATCTCTGATATCAAATTTCCATCTGCATCATATTTTCTGCTTATCTCATCAGTTATGTCCGTCTCTTCATATTCTGCTCTGGATTCTACATTTCCCTGTTCATCATAACTTATTTTACTTACCACATGCAGACCCGAATCATCATATTCATATTCTTCTTTCAGTGTTCCGTTTTCATCGTAACTCTTACATTTTGCTTTATTACCTTCTGAATTGTATTCATACTCGTAATTTGTTACGGATTCTATACTTCCGTCATTCTTATACCAGGTGCGCTTTATTCCTGTTTCATTTACCTCATCCTCACATCTTATAACGCCATCTTCTGTATAATATGTCTCACTTTTCGTTCCTCCATCCGCATCATACTTTACTATATAAGACACATTCCCATTCGCATAATAATTTGTCTCTTTTCTTACTTCTTTATCCGCTCCATACTCATATTCCGCCATCAATGCTCCGTCCGTACTGTACCATGTGTTTTTATATAAATTTCCGTCCTGAGCGTATTCGTGTTCACATCTTTTATTCCCGTCTTCATCATAACGGATGCACTCTTTTTTATTCCCTTTTTTGTCATATACATATTCATATTGATACACATCAATTACATTCCCATAGGTATCATATGTCGTTTCTTTTACTATATTTCCCTTCCCATCTTCTTCTGTCACTTTTACTGTATTTCCATTTTCATCATAATACTTCTTTTCTACAGTCTCTGATCCCTGCACACTATTAGAAGCTTTGATATGCGTACTTACTATTTGCCCACCAATCACGGCTGCCACACCGATCAGCACCAGACTGCAGGATATAGCAATGACTTTTTTCCTTCCCTTTTTCCGGGCGTGCTATCTGTTGTTTCATTCTCTATTTTTGTCCCGCATTTCCCACAGAACTTACTTCCCGGTGTCACTTCATTTCCACAATTTTTACATTTCATTTTTTCTGATACCCTCCCTCTCATCTCATAAAAATAAAAATCCTCCTATTACACACTGACGTGTCCGGCAGTCGTATAACAGAAGGATATTTTTTACTTGCTTACTTTCTTTTTAATTGCAGCCAGTATAACCGCTAAAATTCCACCAGCTACCGTAAATACGGTTACCCCGGAATACAGCGCAAATATCAGTCCTGCCCATGAAACTTCAACATCTCCATTTACAATCTGTGTGTTTGCATATGTTTCTTTCCTTTCGTATTTTTATTACATTTTACCCTTTTTCTACATATCTTCACAATATGTGTCACGCCTTGTGTCGGTTTATATCTTCAGATGCATCCTTTCCTGTTATTTCACGTACGCCTGGATATTCTCTTCTGTAATTGGGTGTGCATCCTGATACTCTACAGCAAAAATTTCTCCGTTTACATGTTCTGCCTTCCAGGTTTCGTACGCCTCCTGTGTCGTTTCCTGATCATTCAGATACCAGGTTTCACCGTCTGTAAAGCTGGATATCCATCTTGCCTGTGAAACGAGTTTTCCATCCGACAGTGTGAAATATTCTTCCAGGTCTACTCCCATGTGACCGTAACTCGACAGGATCAGTCCATCCGAAGGATAGCTTGCAAAACTTCCATATGTTCCGGATGTTCCTCCTGCATGTACTACTTTCCCGTTCACAAGAGCATACACATCTCCTCCGACCACAGAATATGTCGCCCGTATAATCACAAGTTCCATCGAGCCATCTCCGTCAACATCATATACGAAAAACCGTGGCGCGTCGCATCCTGGCATATCGCTCTTATACTCTCCGTTCCGTAAAAACTGTGCGTATGCCGTTTTCCATTCCTGATCGGATGTCTGTGTTTTTCCAGAATTCTTTTTTGCTGATTTACTTTCCAGTGTTTTCCATTCAGTCAGTGGTGTACATTCCTTCTGATATGCTTCATATTCGTCTTCCGTAATTGTGGTATCTGTTCCTTTGCTCGTATTATGCACGTTGTAAACCGGCAGATATGTATTCAGATCGACTTCCATATTAACTGCAAAACTTTCCGTCATCTTAGTTCCGTCCATTGCATAATATTCCAGACTCGCAGACATTTCCGATGGTCTACTGCTGTTATATGCAAGAGCTTTATATTTTGAAGAATAACTGATTCCATAGCATGCAGTAAAATCATCCGCCAGATAGACCTTTTCATCTTCACCGATCGTATATACCTGATAAATCTCAAAATCATCCCAAGCCGTTCCCGGAATAAGAATCAGTTCTTTTCTTCCATCCTGATCAATGTCCAGCAGACAATATTGCAGTTCTGTAATTGTCCAGTCTGTGATATTTGGCTCATATTGTTTTTCTTGCAGGAAGGTATTCCAGATTTCGGTGTCGTCTGTTGGAGTTATGGGAACTACTAATACCTCATCATCATATGTTGCACTTGTGTAATTATATGCCAAATCTACTGCTCTCTTTGCATTTACCATTCCATACCCTTCTTCGCCATAATTTCCAACAGCAGACTCTGTAATAAGCTTTTTAACATGATCCGCTCTCACATTGGAATTGGCAGAAAAAATCAGCCCTGCTATCCCCGCCATATGCGGAGCAGCCTGAGAGGTTCCTCCCATACTCGCATATCCATTCTTAACTGTACTATAAATGTCAACTCCCGGCGCAATAACATCCACACGCTCCCCACATTGACTAAAGTCCGCAATTTCATACCCATCATGTTTTTTTTCAGCTCCAATTCCCAGAAAACCACCCTCCTTATGTGTCCCGAGATTCTGTGCAGCTCCAACAATAATAATTCTTTTTTTAACATCCGGATCTGCAATTGCTCCCAATATACCGTACTTAGCATCAACATTGCCACTCTCCAGACGGGATTCTATTTCCTTTTTTCGACCTTTATATCGTTCAAACAGTTCCTTTTTCGCTTTATCCCCCTTCAGATAATCTAAATAGTCTTGATAGCAATAATATGTCAACTCATATGGGTCATCCGCATCCTTTCTGAAATATGTATATTTTTTATTTCCTGCTTTATTTTGATTACCTGCCGACCCGCAAACCACAAAGGAATATCCCTCATCAATTAGCCTTTTTAGATATTTTCCTATTTCTTCAGACATTTCATTCAAAGCTTCTGTCTCCGTCTTATCACCTCTGGACGCGCCAAATGATATTTCATCATATGAAAGACTTATATTTACAACCGAACATTGCTTTTTTACAATCAAATAGTGAAACATAACTCTCCATCGCTGTAATGTATCCCACCCTGTCACCACCATACCCGTGGAAGAAACTCCGTACAATTTAACTTTTGGCACAACACCTGTTATTCCTTTTTTATTATCAAAAACTGCTGCTATTGTTCCACTCACATGTGTTCCATGACTTGACCATTGGATATCACCATTTGAAACCGCCTCTATCGCACTGTCATTTTCAAAAGGGTTTTCTGCAAATTGCAGGTCCTCATGCTGTACCTCAAACATGTCATCACAAACACCTATACGAACCTCTCCTAATTGATCCAAATAGTCCCATGCAGCCGGGGCATCAATCGCCTCCATTCCCCAGTTTGTTCCATCTGCTACATCCTCCCATTTATTTTTCCACTTTTTATCATTTGGAATATAGGATGTATCTATTGGTGCTGCATAATTAAGTGATACAGATGATATCCATTCATATTTTTGTATATCATCCATCATCTGTTTCAGTTCAGAATATGAATGCGACTCTTCCAGTAAAATCTGGTATTCTGCAACTTCCGGAAGTTCTCCTACGATACTTCCACCAATCGTATCCAGATATTCCTGTAACTGTGTTTTATAATTTTCAGAAACTAATATAACCAAAATTTCGTTATTTACAAATATAGCTTCCGTTTCATCATCTTTAACAATATTCTGCGCCGATGATTTGTAATAGGAAAATCCTTCCGTATTCGTTTCAGGAATTGTTCTGTCAACTTCTGTTGAATTCTCGCTATTCTCAAACTGTTCTGTCATTTCAGAATTACTTTTTCCAAAATACACCAATGCCCCTGCTACTCCACTGCCAACAATTAACAACAATATCACTATTGCAATACATATCTTGAACTTTTTCTTTCTTTTTTTATTATTCTTTCTGTGATGTCTAAGATTATTTTCTTTCCCACCTGTCCTTCCCTGTAGTTCTCTATCTTCCGTTCGCATCTGTCTCAGCATATCTTCTGATCCGCTCAGACCGGATTCTCTTTTTAGTTTGTCGGCATCACAATTCGGACATAATCCTGTAGTTTCGTCCAGCCTTGTTCCGCATTTTCCGCAAAATTTTGCCATGTTTCTCCTCCCGTGTTTTGGCTTTTATTCCATATTCAGTTCTTTTTTCGTCTCCTCTATTTCGCTGAAAATCTTATCTGAATCCAAACCTTCGTTACTCAACCAATATTCAGTGTTTTCATAACCTGTCGACCAGTCTGTCTCATTCTCATAATACTCTTCGGAAGAAACTTCTTTTCCATTTATCTCATAAATCCAATCACCGGACTGGCTCATTCTCATAGTCGCTTCACGCACCAGACTAAACTGTCCATTTTCATCAAAGCCGTACCACTCATTGCCAAATCCACCTGCGCATAAATAAGATTTTTCACTTCCCGTCCAGAGTTCAATGTATTCAAATCCTCCATCAGAAAAGCTTATTTCTCCACTGTACATCATACGCAACTGTCCCTCTGTAACCTCCCATACTTCTGCCGTATAATTTTGTGGAATACCTTCCTGCGAACCATCCGAATATGCTACCAGAAGTTCTTTCTGACCATCCCCTGCAAAATCCATTAGTTTGGCAAAACACAATCCTGTCATATACTGTCCACTGGAGCCGTCATCACGAACCTCTGCTTCTCCGTATCGTTCTTCATATTCTCTTATTTTCTCCGCATACTGGTCATAAATATTTATTGTTGTCGGTTTCCCCCATTCGCAGATGAATACCCGTCCACTGTTCAGGGTTTCATATCCAAAATCTCCGTCATTCCAGGTTCCTTCCGGATATTTGTAATAATACATCGCATAATCTTCGTTTGGATTTTCATCATTTGGTTCTCCCGGATTCCAATTTGTGTACGTGCTGGTCTCTCCGTTCACCCATCCCCAGGTCCCTTCTTCTTCTCGATCCGCAAAACCAAAATATGCGCTTTCATAGTCAAAATTATTTCTCAGATAAAAATATACAAACTCATCTTCCTCCCGACTTGTAATGGTTGCCAGATAGCCACCCAAGGATTCACAATATGCTTCTGCCTGCTCCCAGGTAGTTATATTATCCATGTCATACACATAATAGTGATGCCCATTGAATTCAGCCGCATCAGATGGAATCATCATTTTTTTACTGGTTTTCTCCGTCTCTATCCTTTCCGTCTCTTCTTTTTTGTCCTCCTCTACTTCAAAACCTGTTTGTATTGTCTCCGAACTTTTCAGTCCATTTTTTATTCGAAGTGAAAACGTCTCATAATAGACAGTGCCTGATTCATCTAAGTCTTTTGAAAGTAATCCCATATAATAATTACCCTCGTCCAAATCAACACTATTGGAATCCACTGAATATTTCCCGTCTTTATAGGAAGCAGAAAGCGAATAATCCGACATCTCATTTCCTTCAGCATCTAAAAAAGTTAATTTTGCCTGCGGTGCCACTGAATAATCCGCCCCAAAATCAAATGCATATAGTTCTTCTCGATGGTTTGATTGCTTTACTTTAATCTTAAAGGTTTTTACAACCGTTTCATCTGCTTTATCCGTTATGGTAATTGTATATTTTCCATTCTGCAAATCCAGATGATATTTTTTAGCTGATTGGTTATCTACAGATAATGAATATTTTTTTCCTCCCATTCCTGCAAAACCTTCAGATGTCGTTCCATCTATCCGAATATTATAATCATCATAATATTCTCCCTGCTTATCATATACATTTATATTTATTGAATTATTGCATTTATACTCCCCTTTCTCAAACACTCCTACCTCATCAAAGGCGGTGGCAATCGCCTGTTTTTGCGTTTCTGAGTAGTCCGAGATTATTGCTGTTTGCTCCATGCAGGCTCTAAGATCATAAAATGTACAATTATATGGGAGTTGTAGTAATGTTTCATACCATAACAATTGCAATTCTTTTTCTGAAAATATTTTTGACTGATTCATCAGATATGCCGCATGGGAAACTACTGTTGCATATCCATGGTCATCTCTTTCACCAGATTTATTTTTATCATCCAGAGATGCCGGATAATTATATTTACCAGGATCACTTGCACTTCTGTATGTTCCACCGATATTTTCAAGACTTATTCCCCATTTTCCTGTATAAAAACACGCAAATGTATCTGCTACTCCTTCATTTACTGCATTCGTCTCAACAGCCTCCCCGCATGCTGCTCCATACTTTCGTTCTATAATATGAGTATACTCATGCGCCAATATATCTCTTTCAGTTCCTTTCATTTTATGTCCGATATATACCACTCCATACTCGTACATTTCACCGGTTTCTGTAGTTGCATCACAGCAACCCCCAATAACATTTTTTCCACCCATATATCCGTCATTATACGCCAGTATTAGCATTTCATATGGGCTTCCCTGATTAAACGTTGTCTGATAATAATCTTCAATTTCCTCAATATTATTTAACAAATTAATTCCAATCTCCGGCGATTGATTTGCCTCTTCTTCTGTATTTCCAAATATATTATCATTCACGCTTACTACTTCTGTTTTCTTACCCCATGTTTTCTTATTTTTATGGCTGGATTTATTAAGGTTATATACATAAATCCCACGCGCCTGATCCTGTAATGTATATGTATTGGCACTTTCATCATACTCTACAGGAAATTGCTTTGTTCCTGCGACGTTGGTTCCCGTAGCCGCAATACTGTCCACGCCCGAAGATCCTTCCAGAATTTCACCTGTACATGCATCTACGACAATATTATATGTGTCATCATTAATCACCTTTACTGCGTATGCTAATCGACTCTCTCCAGACTGATTATAAATCACCAGAAAATCATCTGAAATCTCCGGGATGTCCATATCCTCGTACAGGATTCCCGCCTTTCCTTTCATATACTCTTTAATTGCTGTTTGCATCTGTCCATCCGATATCTGTGGCTTCATCTCAATGTCTGCATCCACATCAAGCGCATCTGAATTAATACCTAAAGCATTTCCGTCTTCTGATGAGACAACGGTTACATAGCGTCCATATACTGGTAATCCTTTATAATACTGCTGTAAACGATAAAAACATTTATTATCAACCGAGATCGACACCTTTACCTTCAATTCACTAAAAGCATTCTGATATCCCATAGTTTCAGCTACATCTTTTGCAGCAGCAACGGCTGAAGTTTCATCTGTTATCCGTTTGTCTGTAAAATTCTTTCCTAATACAGAAACCGAGACATTCCCATCACTTGTATCCTCTTCATTGAATCTTTCTGATATTACAGATACATTAATAATGCCAAAATGTGCTAATAAGTATATACTTCCACCAGTTGCTATTACCAAAATTAGGATTCCTAAAATAATTTTCAATCTTAAAATTTTCTTTTTTCGTTTATGTCTTTCAATTTTATCCGCATCGCACTCCGGGCATAACCCCGTAGTTTGATCCAGCTTTGACCCGCATTTTCCGCAAAATTTTGCCATACTCCTTCTCCTTTTTCCTCATACGTTCATTATTTCAAAGGAATTTTTCCCCTTCTTTTTTCATGTTTTCTCTGATCAAGAACGATAACAATGCAGAACGCAACAGAAACTACCACTCCGGCACCTGCTGCTATGTAAACCCATATACTTCGTTTTACTTCTTCACCATAGCCATTCTCTTTCGCACGCAATTTTTTCTCATACTTTCCGTCACCGTCTTCGTCAATTTTCAGTATGCTTTCCTTAGAAACTGTTGCAACAGTGTCAATTACTGTTCTCTGTGTAACCCTGATGTCATCAAAGTAACGGAAATCACTGTAATCACCGTTTTCGTCCATAAATCCAATCGTGTAATTCATCTTTCCACGATCAGTTCCAACAATCTGAACATCATAGTCTGCACCTTCTTTCAGACGCAGTACCTTAATACGATCATTTTCCTGCTCGTACAAGCTGTCTTCATTGTCCTCAAATGTCAGCGTTCCAAAATCTGTTCGTACCGTCTGATCTTCTTCCGCCGAATTCAGGCTCTCTCCTTTGTATGTGACAGAAACTTCTACCGGGCACGCGATACGGATGTAGATATATTTCTGACCATTGATCTGATCTGCTACATCTCCGAAGAAGAATACCAGATCGTCCGCATTGGCAACCTCGTAGTGGCAGCCATCGCTTGCTATTTTTTCCATCAGATACTGTGCAGCAGATTTACTGCCTTCCATGCTTTCAAAAAATCCCAGGGTGTAAACCAAGATTCCGTCATTTTTAATCTGCTCCGCATAATTGATCAGTTCCTCGCCCTGTTTTCCCTCATTCGGTTCCCCGTCACTCATAAGAACAATGATTTTCTTTTTGGCATTGCTGTTATCCAGCATAGCTTTTGCTTCTGCAAGACCGGCTTCCATATTTGTACCGCCATCACTGCCGATATCTTCAACGGTATGTGTAAGATGTGTCTCGTCGCTGGAAAAATCCGAAATTTTTTCCGCATCTTCGCTGTAAGTGACCACACCGATACTGGCATCTTCTTTCAGAATTGTACTGGCAAAATTTTTAGCTGCCTTTCTGGTCTGCATCATGGGATCTCCTGACATACTGCCAGAGGTATCAAGCACCAGAACAATATTTCTCTCTCCGGAAGTCATACCGTTAAATGTCCCTGCCTCTTCCGGAGTGTCTGTCTGTTTTGTATCAGAACTTTCCGTTTTATACTTTAATGCTGCTTCCACAGCCAGTTTTGCATTAACCATAGGATATGATTTATCCTTTTCATTTTTAGAGCGAATTGTCACATTATTGTTTTCACATACAATATTTTTCACCTGTTCTGCTGACAAATCCGGCTTGGCTGACCATACTAATGCACATACCCCCGTGACTATAGGTGCTGACATAGAAGTACCACTCGCCAAACCGTATCCACCCCAGAATTGAAAATCATAAAAAATCTCTCCTGGTATGGTACTATATATATCACTTCCTGGTGCACATATATTAACCTGATCTCCAAAATTAGAAAATGATGTATACTCATACCCCCAATCCGTCCGTTTAACAGCACCAACTATTATCACATGTGAACGAACTTCCTGAATCGAAATATTATTATTTCCTGTTATGTTGTTATCCGTTATACTGGCAAACCATCCATTCTGTTTAGCATCCAATGCCCTTCCCGTATCTCCGGTACCATTACCAGCACTTTGAACAATTATAAAATCTTTATATCCGGAATCAATTAATTGGGCAGTTGCTATTGCCGCCAGATTTCCTTCCCTCGTCAATGTTTTTTCGTCATAGGAAAGATGATTTGTTTTTTCCTCGAGAAAATTTGTTTTCCCCTGTGAAAAATTTACAATCTTAGCACCTGACTTTACAAGTGTTGATAAATTTGCATATATACTGCTATCCCAGGCCAGATACGCTTCCATATTTTCTACGTAATATAATGGAGCCAATAACATTTCACAATTCTGTACAATTCCTGTTATGCCTTTTTTATTATCTCCTTCTGCACCAATGATTCCTGCTACATGTGTTCCATGAAAATTTTCCTGTTTCTCCACACTCCAATTCTTCAAATGTATCAGATTTTCAAAATCCATCCACCATGGTGTTACAATGTTTCTTGATCTTAAAACATCATTAGGAAATGACACTTTATTTTTAAGATCTTCATGACCAACATCAAACGAACTGTCGCAAATTCCCACATTAATACTGGAAAATTTATCTTCATAGTCCCATGCTCTTTGCGCCTCTATAGCTTCTATCCACCAGTTACTTCCGTCAACCGTGTCATTCTCCCAATCTTCTTTGTCTACATCGCCATCCCATGGATCATTTGGTACATAGGTTGCTTCCGGATTACTTACAGCCGTATCATATGTCGCATAAATCACATAATCAAATTCTTCCATTACGGTATCCGCAATTTCTTCCAGACTTTTCAATGTATCACAACTCGAAATTTTTATCTGATACAGATTTATTTCCGGAACACTTCCTGCCAGTTCCCCATTAAGAAAAGTAATTACTTTATTTTTCTGCTCTTCTGTTGCATCTTTTGAAAATATTACAAGAATTTCATCGTTCGCATAAAAAAGATTTGTTTCCTCATCAACAGCAATGGAATCCTCCTCCGGAATATAGTTATGAATCTCAGGATCTGTATCTACTTTTGTCTGATGAACGATGCCGCTTCTATCCAGAAAATAGGAAACAGCTGGTACTTCTATAACATCAAAATATGTTAATGCCACAATACTGCAGCTGACAATTGCCACGATCACTAATATACTCAGACAAATTTTCATAGCAAACCTGCCAATTTTCTCAGCCAGTGATAATTGTGCATACTTTTCCTTCCTGCCTGCTTTTTTCTGTGCTTTTCTGTTTCGTTTCTCTTCTTTCCTGCTTTCCCGTTTTTCTCCGTATTTTTTATCCTTTTTTGCCATACCAACCCTCGCCCTTCCTCTGCCTTCGTTTACTGTCGTTCATACGTATATGCACCAAATATCAGAGTATCATCTTCAACCTTATACTCATTGGTATATACGTCTGCATATTTTATTGTGACAAGCTCTCCATTTCCCCTGAAGAAGTAATCGCCGGAATATTTATCATCCCGTGATTCAAAGTCATAATTACCATTTGCATAAAACGTATATGTCCGGTTTCCGTCACTCCAGGTTCCTACAAGATCCGCCGCCGTTTTTTCATCCACTCTCACCAGGGTAAATTCATCCGAATACATCCGGTCTTTGGTAATATAAACTTCCGGTGAAAAACTGTTCTCTCCTCCATCCGATTGCAAAACAGCATTCTTGTCTGAAGTCATTTTTATGTTTCCATATGCAAATTTATTTCTCCAGCTCATTTTCCCCTCTATACGGGCATAACAGAATGTCTTTACCGTTGCTTCCTGTGTGAAAAAGCGATACACATAGTTGTAATCCTCCGAATACCAGAATCCATCAATACTGAAATACTCTACTTCCGGTTCGTACCCTTCCGCATCTCTGACTCTTTCCCGAATCGTATCATAATCGTTCCCCTCCTGATTCTGCGATGTTGTATCCAGGCTTTTCCAGTCATTCAGTGGTTTGAGTTCATTTTCATATGTGTTATATTCGTCCTCTGTAATCACTGTATAGCCATTCACACCATCGCTAATGTCATAAGAAGGGACTGACGTCTCCCAGTCAACTTCCGAACCAATTGAAAAAGCCTCTGTCAGTTTCCCATCTTCCAGAACATAATAATTTTTACTTGAAGTCAGCTGCTTGGGCTGATCGTTGTAGCCCACCAACGCCTTATATTTTTCAGAATAACTGATGGCTTTATATACTATGATATTATCAACCAACTCAATGTTCTGATCGTTTTCTGCTGTATATACCTGATATTCGTACCAGTTATCTGCATCTGGTCCCGAAGTAAGAATCAGTTCCTCTGTTCCATCCTGGTCAATGTCCAGCAGACAGTATCCCGGATCCGTAAGCAGCCAGTCTGTGATATTCTCCTCATACTGTTTTTCCTGTAAAAATTCTCCCCATGGTTCCGGGACAGCATCCTCAGTTTCCGATGTGTCCTCAGCAAACAGGAGCGTATTCTTCTCTTCCTGTGTGGTATCGGTATTATCCGTCGCCTTTTCCTCTGTTGTTTTCTCTGAAGTTTCCTGTGTTGTAGACTCTTCCGTCTTATTCTGTCTGCTCCACATAATTGCAACTCCGCTCCATACTCCTATACATAAAACCGCCAGCCCTGTAACACCTATAACAACATACTTATTTTTCTTTTTCATCTTTTCGTTTCCTTCTCCTGTCTTATCAGCTTTGTTTTGTTATGAAAATGGCAGCAGATGCTGTTACACCTGCTGCCAGAATAATACCTGATGCACTTCTCTATAACTTCTTTACTCTGTGTTCAATATTTATGAAGTTTTGATTTTTATTTCGTCCATCTCGTACGGAATGATCAGAAGCGCACCGATGGTTCCCAGTATCATCTGTATGACATATATGGATTCAAAGCCTTCCAGCACACGGAAAATCAGATATCCTATGCCGCTGTCCACATTTCCCCTCATGATAAGCATAACAACCAGTGCTACCAATGGAGTAATGACCTGATCACAAATTGTGACAATATTGTACTTCCTGATTTTTAAAATACCACTTAAGATCAGGCACCACATCGCCATAATGGCTCCAAACACAAAGAAAACACTTACGTATATGGGATGCAATCCATGCCGTCTGTTCATATCATCTGCTACCTCTTCCCAGTGCAGTGCCATTGCCAGTATGTAGATAACAGTCATGGCAATATAAATAATCTTTTTCAGAAGATCCCTGGTTGATTCTGAAATACTCAATCGTAACGCTGAGAACGGTTCCCGTCGAACCGGTGGCGTATAATTAAAAACGTTATTGCCCGTCTCTTCCGAAACCGGACTTCCGCAGTATCCGCAAAATTTGGATCCGTCCTTTATCTGTTTTCCACATTTATCGCAGTACATACTCTTTCAGCCTCTTTTCTTCCAGGTGTATAAAATCTCAATTAACAAACAGGTGTCTTCTCTTCTGAAAATAAACATAATTTAAAGCAATATAAATTCCACTTACGATCAGCGAAATGACCGCTGAAACAATCTGAGCGGACTCTCTTGTAAATATAAAGAACAATATAGCATATCCAAGTGCTGCTACTGCCGTCATTCCAGAATAGAGCAGATAATAATTCGAAGCATTCACCTTTTTCTTAGCCAGCAGCTGTCGAACTAAAATTGCTACGACTGCAAATCCAATGCACAAAATTCCATACAGAATATCCATCATCTTTAAGCCACTTCCATAAAAAAGATAATACAGATTTTTGTCATCTCCGTATTGTTTTCCCGTCATTGTGCGAATCCCCTCAATTCCCTTAAATATCGCCGCAAGAAACAACTGCACATAAATAATAAACTGATACCACTTCATATTATTTACAACAAACTCATTCCCCGATCCACCGGAGACATTGGACCAGTCAGTTCCCCCCGCATTTCCATGCAATGCTGCCCCACAACCCGGACAATTTTTCCATTCCGGCTTTATTTCTTTTCCACATTTGTCACAATACATATTGTTTCCTCCTTTATCTTGTGTTCATAATAATGTTTCCATCGGAATCATATTCTTCTGTATAACTGATACTTCCATCTGCATTGTAATATATCGATCGGATGTTATTGTCTTCCTGTCTGAACAACCACTCATCGTCAGAATCTGTACTGTGCATTATATTTCCACCTGCATCAAGTTCCTTTTTTTCCAATAAATCATAGGTTATAACACGAGAATCATTGTAATATTTAACTCGCCGCTCATCCGGACCATATGTTGCTTCCTTTTCTATTTGTCCGTTTTCATTGTAGCGTGTCCAGCCTAATGACTCATAAGAATTCCTCCATCCCCAAATTCCATCGAAAACAAAAAAAACTAATTTGTATTCCTGTTCCCTTGAAACTTCTCCCGTTTCAGAAAAGGAGGTTCTTATTTCTCTTTTTTCCACATAATCGTCTTCAAACTCTGAGCTAAGTTTTCCAGTTTCATCATCATAATAGAACCACGTTCTCTTTACGATATTCTCATCTGAATTATATTCTAAAATTTCTTCTACCTTATCATTCTCATCATATTTGGTTGCCATCTGTTTCTTCCCAGATTCATCATATTCGTATGTGTATTTTTCTTCATCGTTCGCTTTTTTTCCCTCATTCTCTGATGAATCATATTCTCGAACAGATTCAATACTTCCATTCTCTCCATACGTTGTTTGTTTTATTATATTGCCTGATTCGTCAAATATTGTTTCACAATATTTCCATCCGCTTCCATCGTATTCCGTTATTTTGGAAAGTTTTCCGTCCTTATCGTATTCAATACCGGCTTTCATTGATCCGTCATCTCTGTATTCGATTATCTCTGTATCGCTCGAGTCCTCTGCAGTATAATCTTTTTTTACTTCTTCATTTTCATCTGTACTCTTTTTCGTAAGTGTTTCTTTACCACATCCCGTGACCAATCCCAACATCACAAGTAGTAGTAAATAGCGCTTTCGCACATGTCCGTATTTCATCTTTCCTTATCTCTCATTGCATGCTAACCATTTATTCAGCAGTCTCCAAATCCGCTGTCTTTGACATTCCCATCAGAATCATATTCTGTTTCCGATGTAAGGTTTCCATCCTTATCGTATTTTTGAGCTTTTTGAATCGTTCCCCAACTATATTCATATTCTGTCGTTGATTCTATCTGTCCATCCCTACCATAACTTATTTTCCTTGTCACATCATGAACTGAGTAATCTGAGCCATACTCATATATAGCTTCTAAGACCCCATCTTCTCCATACGTTTTACATTTTGTCTTTACTCCATCTGCGTTATATTCATATTCATAGCTTCTTACAGATTCTACATCTCCTGCATCTGTATACCAGGTACGTTTCATTCCATTTTCATTGAATTCTTCTTTACACTTTGTAATGCCGCTCTCATAATAATAGAGTTTTTCCTCTGTGTTTCCATCTGAAGCATATATTTTCACAATAGAAGGATTTCCATTTTCATAATAGGAGGTCTCTTTCGTTAGCGTTCTGTCAGTTCTATACTCATATTCTGACATAAGTACCTCGTTCTCCGTATACCAGGTGTTCTTAGTCAGATTTCCTTCCCCATCATATTGATGTTCACATCTCTTATTCCCGTCTGCATCATAGCGGATACACTCTTTTTTCTTTCCGTTTTCATCGTATATATATTCATATTGATATACGGTATTTACATTTCCAAAATTGTCATACGATGTCTCTTTGATTATATTTCCGTTACTGTCTTCTTCTGTCAGTTTTGCTATATTTCCGTCTGCATAATAATACTTTTTCTCTGTCAGTTCTTCCTCTTTGTAATCGGTTGCTGTTTTTACGTCCGCGCTATTCTCTTTCGTATACTTACTTACTGTTTTTACACCAACTGCTGCTATTCCAATTGCCACTAAGCATCCTATTCCTACAGCCACATATCTTATTTTATGTTTCTTTTTATCTTTTCCTTCATCCGCCGTTTTCTTCTCATACTCTATCTTTGCTCCACATTTCCCGCAAAACTTGCTTCCCTGAGTAACTTCATTCCCACATCTTTTACACTTCATCAGCTCTCCCCCTCACAAACCCCCTCGCTTATGATTCCTTCAGAGAGTCAAATGCATCCGCAAGATCCTCTCCTTCCGGCCAGTTGTTCAGATACCAGAAGTTTATTTTTCCACTCTTATCGCTTTGTAATTCGATATAATATTCGTTTTCATCGATTATTGTGATATAAGTCCCATATCCACAATCTTTCCATCCATGGTTCCCCAATACAGTTTCTGCCTCTCTTGTTTCATCACCCATGTGAATTCCGTATAGCGTAACCATCGAATTGCCTTCATTTTTCATGCTGAAAGCGTTGTCCATCCATTCCAGATAAAATCCTTCCGCAACGTACGATTCGGAATCTGGAAACTGCCAGTATGTTGTAGGTTGCATCTGCAAAACACTTTCCAGACTTTCATAATCTGTCAGATAATTCATGACATCAACTTCATCTTCTTCTGCTTCCTGGCTTTCATCCACAAATTTTTTCTCTTCATTCGTGACATCTGTCGTTTCATCTGCTTTCGCATTAATGTCGTCGCCCTCAAAAATATGGTCTCCTGCTGGTGTGTATTCGTTCTTTGCACGAATGGAAACTACAATCATGACTACAATCGCAAGCAGAAGAACAAGAGCCACAGCAATTCCGCCATTTCTTTTTATTTTATTTTGACCATATAATGGCTTCCCACATCTGGAACAGAATCTACCTGTGTTAGCCTTTCTGTTTCCACAATATTTACACTTTCGCTCTTTCTTCATTCTCCTGCCCTCTCAAACCATTTGTCCTACAGATCTCCGGCTCTGGTAAACCAGCCGCTTCTTGTCTTCTTCGGAATTTCCGTTTTCTCTTTTTTAGTCGTTTTTTTATCTTCTCCGGTTTGTTTTCCGGTCAGATAGATTCCAAGATTGCTGTATACTTCCGCCATCGTACATCGTTTATCCGGATCTTCCTGCAACATTTTATGCAGTACCGTTTGCAGTTCCTCCGGCAGTCTTTCCGATATTTTCAGTTCCTGATCATCCAACACGGCTTCGTGTGCATAATCATATTCTTCCTCATCAAAGCCTGGAAGTTCACCGACCAGATACTGGTGAAACAGCAGACCCAGTGAAAAAACATCCATTTTACAGCTCAGTTTTACGCTCTCACCACACAGAAACAGACACGCTTCCGGTGACAGATAGATCTGATCTCCCCCAGATTCTCTTCTGATTCAGGTACCTCATCTTCAAAAAAACCGCAGTCAAAATCAATGACTTTCCCGACCAGTTTTCCTCCTGCGGATTCATGTACAAGAACATTCGTATCTTTAATATCCGCATGGACAATATGTGCCTTATGAATATGCATCATACTGTGTGCTACGATCCTGCATAACAGAACTCTGTCCTCAAAACTATAATTTCTTACGATTTCTGATAACGGTATTTCTTTTTCTATCCGCGGCATAACGATATAGTAGTGGGAGTCCGCACGGAACAGTTCCTGAATCCGTACGATATTCCCATCCGAATTCTCATTCAAAACACTGTAAAATCTCGTTTTCCGATTCTCATACTCCATGCAGTCTCCCCTCAGAAATGGGTTATTTTACATCATTCCCATACACTTATCTACAAGTCTCTCAATCGGCGCTATCACAATTGTTCTCTGCTTTAACGCACTCATTCCCAATGCCAGGAACAGTAAATTCTTAATAATATCAAAGACTTTCGTAATAAAAAGGGCAAGATTGCTCACAACAAATTCATTCATTGATAACCGGAACATTCCTGCCAGGGATTCAATCGCGCTGATTCCATCCGGCAACAGGTTCACGATGATATTGATAACTGAAAATACGATCATCAGAACAATCACTTTTACAGCACTTCTCCGCAGCCACAGATTACTCTCCGCAATTAAGATATACCCGGTCAGAATAGCAGCCACCAGAAGGCCACCGCAGATTCCTGAAAAATAAACCATCGCAGCCAACGCTCCGACACTAACTCCAATTTTTGCTTTTTCCATTTTTCTTTTCTCCTTAGTTTTAGCAATTTATTCATTTAAGCTGTTTTTAATAATAATATCTGGTTGAAAAAAGACCTGCTGTTGCACCTGTAAGCATTAAAATTCCTACCAGCACAAGCAGAATAATCATAAAACAGAAATAAGAACGCGCAAAGTTTCTCAGATTCACATTCTTAGTTCCACCAAATGAAAATACCAGCAAAAGAATAAATCCAATACACGGTATGCTGAACAACAGTTCATAGCCAAAATAACCCCACATAGAAATCGGAGTGTAATCCCCACTGTATGGTGGTGGATCTAGGTGAAGACCGTTATCCACTCCCCCTCCATTGTTCTGATTAAGTTCTACGCCACAGCCTTTACAGAATCTGGCTCCGTCCGCATTTTCCATTCCACAGTTTTGACATTTCATGTATATTTCCTCCTTCATTTGTATATAATTTTATGAATGAATAAATTGCTTTCTGTAACTACAAAAAACACTTCAGACAGTGCAGAATCACATGATAAAGCAAATTTCTGTAGCAGTATATGTATCGTCCGATCGTAACTGCCACCGTAATTCCGACATTTGCAGTCATCCATTTTGCTTTTTGCGGGAATATATATCTGTACAGAACCCCTGTCACCATACAGGGGATCCACAGAAATATCGTCGGATTATATTGCCATGCCTGCTTCCACTTTAACGTCAGCACGCAGATCCCCGCCCGCGTCAGACCACATCCCGGACAGTCGATTCCAAACAGAATTCTCATTGGGCAAACCGTCCCGAACAGAAACTGCAAAATGATCAACACACCCGCTGTTAAAAGTATCGGTACTTTCAGCATCTGCAAATCTGCAAGTATCTGTTGTTTTATTTCCCTCATTTTCACCAGTCGATTATTCTTCCACTTTTGATCCACACTTCATGCAGAACTTCTGATCCTGTGTGACTTCACTTCCGCACACCGGACATGTCTTTGTTCTGTTCTCCTCAACCACATCGATCATTGGCGCCACCTTAGCTCCACACACGGTACAAAATCCTGCGTCTGCCTCAAGCTGTGCACCGCACACCGTACACATGCGGGTTCCCGGTCTCTTTTTTGGTTCCATTTTGGTTCCACATACATGGCAGAATGTTGAGTTTGCTGAGATTTCAGTTCCGCAGTTCGGACATCTCATCACTCCTTTTACGGTCTGAAGTTCCTCCTGATACTGTTCCACTCTCTGTTTACTCATGTCAATCTCATTACACCACTGGGCTGCCACTCCATCTGCAATTTCCCGATGAGATTCATAGAAATATTTTCCAAGCATTTTATAGAACTCTGTCTGCTTGTTTTCCTCATCTTTGATCACTCCGGTTAATCGCAGTGATTCTGACATTCCCTTTGCTTTTTCTGTTCCTGCATTGATCCATCCTGATATCTTTTTATCCATATCCTCAAACATAATCTGTGTCTTCTCCTTTCTTTTCCCATTCATTCTTATGTTTTTCCGTTATTCTTCTAACGGTTCCGGATGCACGTACCACTTATTACCGATTTTCACGCATGTTACGTCCCAGTTAAACTCTTCTTCATGAAGTTCCAGTTTTATTTCTCCATTTACTTTCACATTTACAGTTACCACCTTGATTTCTTTAATCTCATCCAACGGATAATCATATTCAAGTGCTAACTGTGCCCTACACTTCTGCAGCCATGCATCATCACCCTCATAAGTATCAGCTGCCAATGCATAAGTACAGCTATAATTGTGGTATCCATCGTATAATGTATCGAGTTCACTTTCTTTTTCGTCCCATGCATTTTCATATGTTTCTGATTTTTTCTCTTTGTACTGCGGAACCAGCAGATCGTCATAATCATAATAACCCCTATAAATCCCACCAAATTTGTCTCTGCAGGCTTTTGCCGCTATGTTCTCTGCCGACCCGCTTTTTATTTTCCTGTCTATCCCGAAGATTATGCCAATAACTAACAGTATCCCAAGGAGAATAAAAATTACTTTTTTCTTTTTCGCCAGCCGTTTCTTCCAGTTTGGCTTTTTTTCTTCGTCCTGTTCCTTCTGCTCCTTCTGTTCCTCACTTACCTTGTATCCGCACGCAGGACAGAATTTTGCTGTTTCTTTGATTTCTTTTCCACAATTTTTACAATACATTATTTTTTGTACTCTCTCTATTTCTTTAAATATCTATACCTCGCTGCACATACCACTTATTTTTCAGTTTCACACATACTTCTGTGGCGGTCAGTGTTGTTGATCCCTCGGATCCGCTTACTCTCACTCTTACGTTGATGATTTTCACATCTTTGATATCATCCTCATCGTAATCATAATCCCGGATCATCTGCCATTCACAGTTATCCTTCCAGGAATCATCCGATCCATCCTGATATTCATAGCTTGTTACTTTCTTCACCTTATAATCCGGTCCACATGCTGCGATGGCTTTATCCTGCTCATCGGATAAATAATTATCCAGCAGATCATCTTTAAATTCCTCATCATCCGAATACCATCCATAATCCCCTGCCATATAATCCACATACGGCGGTGCCAGCAGCTTGTAATACGTATCTATATCGCCTTCCACTTCTGCTCTATATGCTTTCTCTGCCACACTCTCTGCTGTCTTTCCTTTAAGTACAACTTTTCCGATAACCACCAGGTTCACAATGACAAGGACACACAGACCTCCGATAATTCCAAATTTTTTAAAGGAAGAGGATTTCTTATTTGTATTCGAGTTTCCTCCACCACTCACTGTCTGTCCTACCGGACTTCCGCAAGCCGGACAGAATTTTGCATTCGTTTTGATCTCTCTTCCACACCTTTTACAGTACATTCACATCCCCCTCTTTTTTCAGTCTCTCAGTTCTGCTCCACATTCAGAGCAAAAAGTCTGATCCGGTTCTGCCTCGCATCTGCACACCGGACAGATTTTCTTTTTCGGTGCTTTCTTTCCACCTACGGGTTTTCCACAGTTCACACAGAACCCGGCTCCTTCTTCAAGTAACGCGCCACAATACTCACAGACATTTACAGGCTGTGGTGTCGGCAACGGTGCTTTCCATTCTCTCAGATTGGCACCGCACTTGTGACAGAATACCGCTCCTTCTACCACTTCTGTTCCACATGCCGGACAGTTTGTGATTTTAGTCAGTTCTTCTATCATTTGCTGATACTGTAAAACCTGTGCCTGACTTACCTGAATATCGCTGCATAACACCTTCAGTTCTCCGTCTGCCGTATCTGCATATTTTTGATAAAACACCTGTCCAATCTGTCCGAGCAAATCTTTCTGTCTTCTTTCCTCGGCTTCAATCTTTCCCATTAATTCATTAACCTGCTCTTCTGTATTCATGCTTCTCTTTCCTTTCTGCTGTCACATATTTTTATTATTTTGAAATTGCTATTTGTATTTTCAGATTTTTTTGTGATAATCTCTATTTTTGAATTTTTACTGCTATTACAAATATTTTTTTGTCTACTCTATTTTACGGTTTTCTGTATTGTTTCTTCAATATGTGTCATGTTTTGTGTCCGTTTTTCTTTCTTCACTGCCACAGTTGACAACAATTTCATGTTTTTTTATACTTGCTTCAAGAACAAAATATCCTACAAAAGAAAGGTGGCTTGTAACTCTCATATGAAAAAGGAAAAGAAACGACCAACTGGACTCATCATTACCGCAGTGATTTTCGGACTTCTGGATGTCGCTGCTCTTGCACTTCTTATATGCGTGATTTTTATTTCTCCTGCAAAAAAGAAGGCAATCGAAGTCAGTCTTCCGGCTGATTTTCAGGAAAATGCTCAGGGTTATGATTCCCTGGATATGACAGCAGATTATCCTTCCAGTGCTACAGTCTCTTATGGCGGCGCCGGTTCTGTCTCTAAAAAGCAGCAGGTCCAGGATGATGGACTGGGTGATCCTTACGTTGATGATCCAAACAACCTGAATAGCTACAACAATAACAGTAATGAGGATGACAGCACTGTTACTGCCAGCAATGATCCCTACGATGGATTTGTATTTCCGGACAGTGATACGACTGTGATTACCAAGACACGGATGAAAGAAACATTAACAAGTAAAAGTCTCTGCCGCCGTGCGATCAATGAACTGTATGCCCGCCATGGATATCAGTTTACCAAACAGGAAAATACCGATTATTTTAATCAGTATGACTGGTATCGGAACATGATAAAAGAACCCGACATGAGTGTTATCGCATCGGAATTTTCTTCGACAGAAAAGAAAAACGTAGAAGCCTTACAGGCATATGAAGATTCCAAGGGCTGGAGTTAAAACAGGGGGTGAAAGAATATGTACTGTGCAAATTGTGGAGCTAAAAATGAAGACGGAGCCAAGTTCTGCCTGAAATGCGGACACTCCTTAAAAGAAGAACCAACACCAACACCGAATCCACCATTTCCAAATCCGCCGAAACCACACGGAAATGGAAAATCTATTTTGAAACTGATCGGTACTATCAGTGTGGAACTTGTCGTACTGGTTCTGTTGATATTCGGAGCCTATAAAATACTGGACAATCGTTTTTCTCCAAAAACTATTGCTACAGATTACTGGAAGGCAACTGCGGACTGTGAATGGTCAGAAGCTTATGATTACTGCGATTTTCCGGAAAGTACGTTTTTGACCAAAGAACTGTACGTTGCTGCCAATGCCGATAACACGGAACCAATCCACTATAAATCTTTAACTATTAAATCTTCCAATCAGATGGATTATGAAGATTACAATGAGTATCTTTACAACCTAAAAGATCAGGATCAGAAAACTTATTATGTACAATACCGTAAAAGAGGCGCTGACAACACAACCGGAGAATATATTACGCTGACAAAAACAGGGAAAAAGAAATATCTGTTCTGGAACGAGTGGAAAGTTGTACCTACCAACAGCTGGGTCGAAAATCTCTCTTATACCATTCCTGTGGATGCTTCCTTATCTCTGAACGATAAAGTAATCGATGACAGCAGCGCTACAACAGACGATGGACAGAAGGCCATCACGATTCCTTATCTTTTCACAGGCAAATATCAGTTACAGGTGACAGAAGACGGTATGAAACCTTATTCCGAATATGTTGATGTTTCCTATAGCACCTATGGAGAAAGCATTAATCTGCTCCCATCGGAAGAAACGCTTGCTGCACTGGGCGAACAGGCAGGTACAGATATTAAATTCCTGTTGGAAAGTGCTTTGCAGGGAAAATCTTTTAAAGAAGTGCAGGATGTCTTCGCTTCCACTGTTATGGATAACAGTACTGTTAAAAACGATTATCAGGATGTTGTTGCCCGGATACAGAACAAGGATTTAAAACTCACCGGTCTTGATGTCAGTGATTTTAACGCAACACTGGACGGTCAGCCTTACAATAACGAAATATCTATGATCGTGACCACCACATGGAATGAGTATTATATCAATTACTGGGACGAGGCTGACAATGATCTGGACACAAACAGACAGTTTTATGTTACTTATCGCAAAGAAGACGGGCAATGGAAACTTACCAATCTGCCGATTGATTCCTATCATTTTGTATAAAATTTATGAGGGTGAACCAGGATCTGACAACTCATGACCCTGATTCACCCTCAGTTTTGATATTTTTCTTATTTATGATTTGTTCTTATTTTCTCAACCTCTCCCCGCACAATCTTCTCCGCCTCGTCCTTCTCATAAAACAGCTCTTCTTCCATACTCTCACAATAATCATAGAACGAGTGAAGCAATTCCGATTCTTCCAGAATAATATCCAGAAATACCTTCTTCTCCGGCAGGGCTATCCGCAACAGACCGTGTTCAGAAGTGACATAGAGATTCATATTTGTTTTCCGGTCGCTCATTGGGAATTTCAGGAGGCGGGTTCCATTTTCCAGAATTTTTTCTACGATCCGGACGCGGTCTTCCAGTATCGGTGGTATGTATAATGCCGGATCCAGTTCGGTGATGATCCCTGTTTTGAGGAAGTTTAAAATACCTTCCATCGAGAAGATATAAGTCACATCCTGGTTGGCGAGACACCGGCAGTATTCCGTCGTCATCTGAACCAGGATTTCCCGGTGTTCCATCTGTGGAGCTACACATTTCTGGATCAGTTCGTCCTCAAGAAATGCCATCACGCATGGATCATCCTGTAAACCGTATCCGGAATATTTGGTGGCTACCATATTTCCTACCGTTTCAAACTGCTCGGCGATATTTTCCACGCAGTTGATCAGTTTTCTGGACTGTTTCTGCTGGCGGCAGAAATTGTTTCGCATCTGTTCCAGCATTTCCGGTTCGCTGATCAGATATCCGTTTTTCATATCCGCGGTCAGCAAACAACCGAACTCTGAAGTCAGGATCATATACGGGAACATGGTAAATTCATACGAATTTGCCGAGATATCCCCGTAATAATACCAGGTATTGTAGTCATAGTTGTAATTATAATAAGGTAATATTTTCTTTAAGCACTCCAGGTTATACAGTTTTTCTCCTTCCATATAATCCGGCTTGTTGGACAGGCGGACGATATGATCGATCCGCAGATTTCCTTCTCCGTGCCCGCAAAGGTTCAGCACGTTGCTCAGCCCGTCGATCTCCGGCTGCACCAGCATCTGGATCTTTCCGTGTTCACATTTCATTTCTGCCGTGAACATATGGATCAGGATACTATCGATATCATGGCTGTTTTTCAGGATGATATTTTTTCCGCTTTCCATATCAATCCGAAAATCGATCTGCGCCATCGAAAGAGCCGTTTCTGCAAATGCAAATTCTGATAAAAATTCTTCGATATTTTTTCTTCTGTAATAGGTTTCATATCCAACGACAGAAATCTTGTATTTTTCTATCAACTGTTTTTCTTCATCTGGTGACAGATGCATGTATTCCGCAAGCTTCTTTACAAACGGAAGATCCGGTGCATTGCGCTTGCCGCTGGTCAGTTTGTACATGTTCGCCCGGTCATAATTACAATACTTTGCCAGCATGTAAATATTCGTATCTCTCTCTTTTATAAACTTTGATAACATCTGTGAAAATTCACTCATGGTCCCTCATTTTCCTTACTCTGAAATATTTTTCCTCTGATCACTTTTCCTCTCGATGCAATCTTGTCTTTTGCATCTTTTTGTAATCTGTTTTATTCTGACTTGCCTTGTAACAGGATGTCGAATTTTTACCCGTATACGGGTAAGTATAGCGGATTTAGGCTCTACAGTCAACCCGTATACGGGTAACTTCAAGCTGTACTCTTTATACTATTAATTCAGGAAATAAAACGAATCTTACAACAGGATAAAGGGATACTCAATGGAATATTCAGAATTATATGTACAGCGAATACGCACCTTATGTAAACAACGAAACATTTCAATCAACAAACTGGCAACCATGAGCGGGGTCAAGCAATCCACTCTGGATAATATCGTCAGGGGACTTACCAAAGATCCCCGGGCGGCTACTCTTCATAAAATTGCCAATGCTTTCAATGTGACTTTATCGGAATTTCTGGAGTTTGAAGAACTGAATGATTATATTTTTCCGGATGAATCCGATGATCTTTAATGTTACATTTCTCAATTACATATCCGAGTGTGCCCGGCACATTCATGCACAGTGTTTTTCTGTAACGCCAAACCCCGCCCCGGATCTTCCGCGAATCGCTTCGCTTCTTATCCGGGGCGGGGTTCTTTTTATACTCCAGGAGTGTTGAGTATCAGATTATTTTTTCTTTTTTCCAAACAAGGCTGCCAGCATGCCGAGCAGAGAAAGTCCTCCTGCGGCTGCGGTGGATGCTAGTGGTGTGGCATCGGCTGTCTTCACCGTTTTGGCTGTCTGCGCTGTTGTGGTTGTTTTGGATGCAGGTGTTGTGGTACCTGTTGTTGTGTTGTTCTTTTTGGTTGTGTTGGTGTTGGTTGGAGTCGTGGTCGGTGTCGGGCTTGGGGTCGGTTTCTTCGTGTCATCGCCTTTTTCCGGATCTTTCGGGGTTTCGGTCTTCGCAAAGATTGCATATACTTCCAGCTCGTCACTTACCACCGTATCTGCGGTCACAGTTTCTCCGGTTCCGTCCGCCTTTGTATTCCAGCCTTTGAATGTGTAGCCCTCTTTCGTCGGATCCGCCGGAAGGTTACTTCCAATCGCTTCTCCTTTGATGACTTTTACTTCAGTCTTCACACCGTCTACGTCAATCACAACTTTGACTTCTTCAATCGGTGCTGGGTTCTGTTCGAATACGGCATATACTTCCAGATCGTCTGTCACTACGGTTTCCGCGGTCACGGTTTCTCCAGTTCCATCCGCTTTGGTATTCCAGCCTTTGAAAGTATATCCTTCTTTCGTCGGATCTGCTGGCAGGTTACTTCCGATTGCCTCTCCTTTGTCTACTTTCACTTCGTTCTTCTGTCCATCTACATCAAAGACCACTCTTACTTCTTCGATCGGTGCTGGGTTTTGTTCGAATACTGCATATACTTCCATCTCATCCGTCACTACAGTTTCCGCAGTCACAGTTTCTCCAGTTCCATCCGCTTTGGTATTCCAGCCTTTGAATGTGTAGCCGTCTTTCGTCGGATCCGCTGGCAAATTACTTCCAATCGCTTCCCCTTTCACTACCTTCACTTCGCTCTTCTGTCCATCCACATCGAATACTACTCGTACTTCCACTACCGGTGGAATGTCTTCCTCGAAGATCGGGTAGAGCTCTATATTTTCAGTGATTACTGTGTCCGCGGTCACAGTTGTTCCGGTTCCGTCGGCGCTGGTGTTCCAGCCTTTGAAGAGATATCCTTCTTTTGAGATCG
>ERZ506887.105-NODE-105-length-51220-cov-4.809890_pt1 | contig 51220 bp, 77 predicted proteins | sample MGYA00512905_ERZ506887 | MGnify/ENA metagenome assembly ERZ506887 | reverse complement strand
TCCGATCTGACAATCTGTGCATGAAGGCAGCGCGAGCGTTTTTTGCCGAAACGGGGACGAAAAGCGACGGCGTGACGATCACGTTGGAGAAACACATTCCCGTGCAGGCGGGACTGGGCGGCGGCAGCAGCGACGCGGCGGCGGTGCTGCGGGCGCTGCGGACACTGTACGCGCCGGATATAAGCGACGGCAGGCTGGAAACGCTGGCGGCAAGGCTGGGCAGCGATGTGCCGTTTTTTATCCGGGGCGGTACGCAGTTGGCCACGGGCAGGGGAGAGGTCGTATCGCCGCTGCCGCCGCTGACGGCGGGTTGGTTCGTGGTGGTGAAGCCCGATGAGGGCTATTCCACGGCAGAGATGTATCGGCGGCTGGATGAGCCGGGGTCGGTGCTGGTGCGGAATAGCCGCTATATGCAGGACGCGGTGGCGGCGAACAATGTCCATGCGGTGGCGGTGGAGCTGCACAACAGCTTTGAGCGGGTGGTGCCGAAGGACAGCAGCCTGAGGACCATCAAGGACGCGCTTCGGGCGCAGGGCGCGCTGGGTACGCTGCTCAGCGGCAGCGGCAGCGCAGTGTTTGGCCTGTTCGACGATCAGAGTGCGGCTGCTGCGGCAGCGGTGGCTCTGAAAAAAACATGGCCGTGGGTATTTGTGGCTCGACCGGTATAAAAATACGAAGCACCGTCCAAAATGTAGGCAAATCTACAAAGGACGGTGTTTTTTATGCATACATATTTAAATGCAAATAAGTGGAAACCTATCGAAATCGCGGTGCTGTTAGCGTTGGCGGTAACGCTGTTGGTGGGCGCGGCATCGCTGCATCGGCAGGACGGCTTGCAGGAAAAGATGATCCGCCTGCACGTCATTGCCAATTCGGACAGCGAAGACGACCAGACTATGAAGCTGCTGGCGCGGGATGCGGTGTTGACACGCGCCGAGGCAATCCTGCGTCAGGCATCGAACAGGGAGGAGGCGATGGAGGATCTAAACGCGGCACTGCCGGAGCTGGAGAGGACGGCCTATGATGCCTGCGGTGGAGCGTACCCGGTGCATGCGGCGCTGGAAATGACGGAATTCCCACGGAAGGAATACGACGGCTTCGCCCTGCCGGCGGGAGAGTACATGGCGCTGCGCGTCATCATCGGCGAGGGTGCCGGCCGGAACTGGTGGTGTGTGGTGTACCCACCGCTGTGTATGGCCTCCTGCACAGAGTTGGAGGATACGGCGCTGCGCGCCGGGATGGACGGCGACGATGTGCAGCTTATCACAGAAGCGGACAGCGGATATGTGTTGAAATTCCGCGCTGTGGAGCTGTGGGAACGCCTGCGGCAGTGGTTGGGAAAATAGATGTGAAAATAAATGGGAGGAGTGCGCGAAAAAACTGTTGACAAACAAGAGAAAACCTGTATAATAGTTTTTGTTCGTCGGAACACAGCGGGATTGTGTAAAGGTAGCACAGCGGACTCTGACTCCGTATGTGAGGGTTCGAATCCTTCTCCCGCTGCCAAATGAAGGGAAATCCCGCAGTCGTTGAGACTGCGGGATTTCTTGTTGTTTCAAGGGGTTTGCGCGTTTTTGGCATAAAACTTATCTGTTCGTTTGCTGCTTTTTTGGTGCGCTCTGGAACGGGGTTTTCCTGCGTTTTTACACACGGATTTACACACGAAAAGCGGACCTGAGACGGTCACAGATTTTCTTTGTAGAAATTCTCCATCTCCCTGACGCGGGCATTTAAGTCGCGGGCGGCGAGGTGAGTATATATTTCGTGCATGACCTTGTAATCTGACCAGCCACCGATACGCATACATTCCTCCTCCTTGAAGCCGAGGCTGTAGGCCAGAGATGCGAAACTATGGCGCAGACCATGTACCCCCACCTTGGGAAGTCCGTTTGCTTCGCAGACATCGTTGATCTTGCGCCAGAGCCCGTTTGGCGGCTGGTACGACACACGCTTGCCCTTGGGACCATTTTCATCCTTGAGGAGCTGGCGGAGACGTGGGATCATAAAGGGGACGACACGATTGGACTTTTGGGTTTTGGGTGTTATCTTCTCCACATACTCGTTCTTTTCGTTCTGCGCGATGACGGCATGAACACGGAAGGAGTCGGACTTAAAATCTATGTCGTCCCATTTGAGAGCCAGCAGCTCTCCGCGGCGCAGACTGTGGAGGGCGAAAAGCGCTTCCTTCTCGAAGGACTTGCCATCGATGGCTTTGCAGAATACGATGATCTGCTCCGGCGTGAGCCACTTATGCTCGGAAACAGGGAGCTTTGGAAGCGTTACTTTTGGAGCGGCAATGCCGTTTTCCTCTAAGACGGATTTAATAAACCCCCAGGCATTTTTCAGCGTTTTTGGGGCGCAGAGCGCGGCCTCCTCGTTTATATACGACTGCCAATCCAACGGCTCGCGTATGTTGACCCCTTGGCAAGACTTGAAGCGGTTTTTCTGATAGATGCGGTAGCCGCGGATAGTGTTGGGAGAGAGAAGGGTACGGCGTGTGATATAATTTTCAATGGCTTCAGAGAGCAGAAGCGGCTGGTCTTTGGCTTTTTTTTGCTGCTCCACAAAGCCGGCGCGGATGGCTTTGGCCTTTGCGATGCAGCGATCCTTGGTAGGTTCGGTGACAGACTGCTGCTCGGCGCGGAGATATATGCGCCAGCTGCCGGATGGAAGCTGCTTTGGCTCCGGCACTTTGATAACGCCGTCCTTTTTGCGCTCCCGCACCTGCTTCTGGCCGCACCAGGGGCAGAACGTGGCGTTGTCGGGGACTTCGCGCTTACAGGACTTGCATTTCGTTGACATTTTGATATTTTCGTGTTACCCTACTGTTGTAGGCTCCTTTCTTTAAGACTCGTGATGGTGTTGGCGGGAATAGAGCTTATATGGAAAAGCCGTCCGATTGGGCGGCTTTTTCTTTTTTTAACAAAAAATCTCAAGAAACTTGTGATATGTGTGCATTGAAACCAGGAAACTTGTGATATATAATGTAGAACACAGTAGAACCTATGTTCTATTTTTGCTCGATTATATTTTTTTCAGCATCGCGCAGCGCACGGTATCCGACAAGGCTGCACACGACGATAGAAACAGGCGTAAGAAGGATAACAAGCCACGCAAACGCTGTAGGCCCGTCCTGGAGGACAAAGCCAGCACGGGGATTGCGGAAGAGGAAAACACAGACCAGCGTTTGTAATGATCGCGCTGGCGGATAACGGCATCCAAGCGCTGGGTACAAAGACCGTTGACCTGCTTCAGGCGTACCACGTCGCCGGAGCTGACGGCGTTATCCAGTTCCAGCTCGTGGATGCGTTCCCGCATGGCGGAGGGGGCGGACGCAGGGGGCTGGATTTCAAACGTCTGATCGGCGGAGATGCCGACGGCTTTCATCACGGCTACAGCATCGTACAGCTTTGGATCGCGCTCACCGGACTGCATTTTGCAGACGGCGGAATAGCTGATGCCGGACAGTTCGGCCAGATCCTCGTTGGTGATGCCCTTGTCCATTCTGGCTTTACGGACAAGGGCAGGGAAGTCTTGAATATGCTGAGCAAGTTCCTGAATTTCTGACATGATTTTCCCCTTTCTATCGGTAACGGATACTATTTCATCCGCTGCGGATACTATTTCACCCATAAAAATCCATATTTGGGTGACAGTTTCCCCAATATGGATCGGCCTAAGAGCGCCAATTACCCAAATTGGGGAGCGATTCCCCAAAATGAGCGTAGACACCGGGGCACGCATAGAGTACGATTGAACCAAGCAAACGCCACAAAACGACATACGAGGGGGCAGAGAAATGAACGAGCAGGAAGCGAAGAAACTGGTCTCCACCCTGACGATGGAGGAAAAGGTCAGGCTTTACGAGCTGCTATCAGCGCTGCGGCAAAGCCCTGCACCTGCGCCAGTTCAGTAGGCGTAAGAGAACACAGCAACTTAACAAGGGCGGAATCGAGTTCGCTTTCCAGTTGGGAAGCGGGCTCTTTTTCTTTTTCATCGCCGTAAAGTTCGGTCAGCAAATAGGAGACGTCAATCTCCAGAACGCGCGCAATAGCGCGAAGAGTGTCCATTGATGGTTTGGTCTTTCCTTTTTTGTAAAGAGCCATTGCCGACGGAGTGATGCCGGCAGTTTCATAGAACTCGGCTTTTGTTAGCCCCTTGGCTTTGCATAATTGCCAAATCTTGTAAACGAACAGTTCACCATTCACAAAAGTATACCTCCAAAATTGTGCATTGCTACAAACATTGAAAAATGAAGTAGATCACTCTTGAAATTGAGTAAATATTGAGTTAATATAAAGACACGCAAAAGAAATCGAGCAGATATAGAGAGATACTTCACCAAAATCAAGCGGAATTTGCTAAGTTATTTGAACAGACAACCACATAATAAGGCGAATTTCAGGAAAAGTCAAGTATTTCTCAATTATTTTTGATGGGAGATGAGAGATTGAGTTATAAGGAGCAAAGAAAGAAAGCCGGATATTCGCAGAAAACGGTGGCAGATCTGCTGGGGATAAGCGTTTCAGCGGTGAGCCTTTATGAGACAGGCAAGTCTGATCCTTCGGTGGCAGTTCTGCACAAGCTGTCTGCGCTGTACCGCTGTACGCTGGATGAATTGATGAAGGGAGAGGGGAGAAAATGCCGAGAGTGAAGCCCTTGGGTGTGAACCCAACGGAGCAGAAGATCGTGGCGCTGCTGTACGGCGCGATGGAGACAGAGGGCGTGCAGAAGCAGGAGCTGGCCGCAGCATTGGGAATAACCCCCAAGACGCTGCGGCAGCGGAAGAAAGACCCGCTGGACTTCACGGTGCGGGAGCTTCAGAAAGCCTGCCGGACACTGCACATCCCCATAGACGATCTGCGGTCTGCCATCACGCTATGAGCTGGCGGTGCAGGATATGCGGCGTGAGGTTTGACGCGCCGGTGATCCGGGAGAGGAAAGAGAACCTGGACGGGGAGAACGGCATAGAGGTACGCCGGGATATGTATTGCCCGGTGTGCGGAGAACCGTACATAGAGGAGGACAATGATGAGCAGGACCAGAAGTGAGCGCCGGCGTGAGCAGAAGTGGAAGGCACTGCTGGGCGTGAGCGCCTTTCTGGCGTGGGGCATCATCGGAGAAGTGGAGAACGGCGGCTCGCTGTGGCTGCTGCTTCTCGCGGGAGCCGCCCTGGTGGGCGCGTGGACAAGCTGTAAAGCCCTGGGGCTTTTCAGGTAAGGGAAACGGAGAGAATATGGCGGGAATAAATCTTACGGCGGAGCAGGTATTCGCCATCAATATGGCGCTGTCGAAGGGGCAGCGGATAGAGATCATCCCTCTCAAGGATCGGATAAAGGTCGTCGCGGTGAAGCGGGACGAGCTGAAAACCAAATAGTGTACCCCGCCTAAGTCAGCTGGCGGGAAGGGCGGAGCGTCGTCGAGTGGTTCGGAAATTCCGAACAGCTTGGCGGCGCTCTTTTTATTTGCAGGAAGGAAGTGGAGAAAAACGGAACGGCTGCACTTTGAGAACAGGGAGGACTGGTTGGCAGGACGTATGCAGGGCATAGGCGCCAGTGAAGCCGCAGCGGTGGTGGGGATGTCTCCGTGGATGTCGAAATTGGAGCTGTGGCGGCTGAAGGTGGGCGCGGAGAAAGCCAAGGATCTGAGCGGCAGCGCGGCGGTGAGCCGCGGCGTGCGGATGGAACCGGCGCTGCGTGGGCTGTACACGGCCATACACCCGGGACGCACAGTGGACTACTACCCCTACGACATTCTGTACCAGAAAGAACGGCCCTTTATATTTGCCACGCTTGACGGAGAGGTCACTGACGAGCGAGGGCGGAAGGGCATTTTGGAGATAAAGACCAGCTCACCAAACGGCAAAGCGGGATGGGCGAAGTGGGACGGACAGATACCCAGCCACTACTATTGCCAGCTCCTGCACCAAATGCTGGCGACCGGGTACGAGTTCGTAGACCTGATGGCAAGCCTGGAAAACATGGACGGCGATCTGAGCATACGCACCTATCACTTCGAGAGGGCGGAGCAGGAGACGGACATGGCGTGGCTGCTGGAAAAGGAGACGGACTTTTACCAAAACAATGTGCTCAACGGGGTACCCCCGGCGGCAATATTACGACTTTAAGTGAAAAACGAAAGGAGAAATGAAATGGCATTTCGAGTGACCGTGCTGGACATGGAAACGGGAGAAGAGCGCGTATTCGTGCGGAACGCCTGCGGCGTGATATGCGCGGCGGTGATGCCCAAGGAGGGCGAGGAGGACAAGTATGACGGCGTGGCCGCCGCCAACGTAGCTGAAAACGTGCCCATCGGCACGGCGGGGCTGCTGGTGCGCCTGACGGAGAACGCCGTAAAGCTCGTTACCGAGAAGGACAGCCGCATCCGCCAGAAGATGGCGGAGGATGACGCGGCATTGGCTGCGGCACAGGCGGAGAAGGAAGCCGCCGCAAAGAAGAAGTCCGCCCCCAAGAAGGGCGGCAAGCGCACGGCCAAGAAGGAGGGCAAGTGATGAAACTGAAACTGACGATGACCAACGCCGAGACCGGCGAGGTACTGCGCGAGGAAACAGACCTGAACTTTGCCATGATGTGCTTTGGGCGCAAAACGGAGGAGGGGATGGATTTCCAAGCTGTGACACGGGGAGAAAATATGACCGCTGCGGACTTTGCACATTGCCTGGTCGGCGTTGACAATGCCGTGGAAAAGAACCTCCGCGACAACAAAGCCGTGTGTATGGCCTACACGCTGGTCAAGCTTGGCGTTATGGGAAAGATCGTAGACGCGAGCGCAGAAGCGCGGCCCGGAGATGTCGCTGCCGATGCCAAGAAGGATGGTGAGCAGGGATGATCGTAAAGGCGATGTATCACAAGCCGAAGCTGAACGGCTACGGCGGACAGGCGTACACCTTCCTCACCGACCTGCCGCTGCACCCCGGCGACAAGGTGCTTGTTCCCGGCGGCGAGGGCACGGAGAAGAAGGCCATCATCACAGAGGTGGACCTGCCGGAGAGCGCCATTGACCCGGCATGGGCGGACAGAGTGAAGCACATCACCAAGTACGACGCGGAGGTGACGGCATGAGCGCGGCGGAATTTCGCATCACCACAGACCTGGCTCCGCTTCGGCAGTTTCAGATCGAGGCCAATTTCGAGGAAACGAAGGCGTGGCTGACAGAGAACCTGGAGCCCCTGCGGACGATGGCGGTGACACCGGAGAGCATGAGCCAGTGCAAGCAGTACCGGGCGTCCATCCGCAAGGTGAGCGCTCGTATCGACGAGAGCCGCAAGATGGCAAAGGCGGCGGCACTGGAGGCGTACAGCAGCTTTGAGACCAAGTGCAAGGAGCTGACCGCCCTGTGCGAGGAAGCGGCCAACGCCCTGGACGTGCAGATCAAGGCGATGGAGGAGGCGGCGAAGCAGGAGAAGAAAAATCGCCTTGCTGAATACTTTGCCCAGGTGGTGTGCGACATGGCGGAGTGGCTGACCTTTGACGACTGCTTTAATCCCAAGTGGCTGAACGCCACCTATGCCGAGAGCACGGCGCAGGCGGACATCAATGCCGCCATTGACCGCTGCCGCGCCGATTTGAACGCCATTCGTGCACTGCACAGCGAGTTCGAGACCACGCTGCTGGACGAGTACACCCGTACCCGGAACATCAGCGCGGTGCTGGTGAAGAACGAGACACTGGGCCGCATGAAGGCCGCCGAGGAAGAGCGAAAGCGCAAGGAAGCGGAGGCCGCGGCGAAGTACGAGGAGCAGAAAGCCGCCTGTGCTGCTGTCCGCATGGCGTCCGCCGGTGACGCTGTAATTGAAGAACACAGTGAAGTCGGACAGGTCATCGCCACCGTGGAGCGCGAAGCATTTGAGCGTGCCGTGTCTGAGCCGGAACCTACCTACACCGTGGATTTCCGCGTATTCGGTACGGCGGCGCAGTTGGACGAGCTGCGTGTGTACATGAGGACTAAGGGCATCCGCTACGGGCGTGTGCCGCAGGAGTAAGGGAGGAGAAGGAACATGAAAACGCAGAATCAGACGGGCTTTACGCAGATGGCGCAGACCAAGAAGCCCACATTCAGCATGGCGATCACGGCGCCCAACACCCAGCAGATGATCTCGCGGGCGCTGAAGAACGACAAGATGGCGGCGCGGTTTACCAGCACCCTGATCGGCGCGGTGAGCGCCAGCGAGGCGCTGAAATCCTGCGACCCCGGCACCATAATCGCTGCCGGTCTGCGTGGCGAGGGCATGGGCCTGATTTACGGACACGGCTACTACATCGTGCCCTACGGCAGCGTGGCGACCTACCTGATGTCGTACAAGGGCTACATACAGCTGGCCATGTCCACAGGCTACTACGCGGACATCGACTGCGTGGAGGTGCGCGAGGGCGAACTGGAAGGGCGCTCCCGCCGCACGGGCAAGCCGGTCATCAACCTGGCCAAGTACGACACAGACGAGGAGCGCGAGAGCCACAAGGTCATCGGCTACTACGCCTACTTCGAGCTGAAGGACGGAACGTTCCGCTACGAGTATTGGAGCATGGACAAACTGCTCAAGCACGCGGACCGCTACTCCCCGGCTTTCAAACTGGATAAGTATAACGCACTTATCAATGGCGAACTGGACGCCAAGGAGCAGACCAAACTGCTGAACGGTACGCCCTGGTACGACGTGAACGGCGGACAGGACAAGATGTGCCGCAAGACCATGATGCGCCAGCTGCTGAACAGCGGCTATGCACCGCTGAGCAACGAGGTACGCAGCTACTTCAACGAGGACAGCGACGATACCGTGGTGGCCACGGGGGACGGCGCGGAGACCGAGCCGGTCATCCCCACTACCGGACACGTGGTAGAGAACGATACCCCTACCGTAGAGCAGGAAACAGCCGCCACCAGCCCCACGGCGCCCCCTGATAGCGCCGCAGAGCCGAAGAAGGGTAGCGACACCGCCACGACCCGCAAACGCACACAGAGCCCCGCAGAGGGCAAGACGGAGGCGAAGGACTACTCCGCAGGGTTCTTTGGGGAGGGCGAGCAGTAATGCCTCTATTCGTTCGGAAGCGTCTGGACGGAGAGGGCAAGGCTGACGGAAGCCAGTACATGATCTGTACCGGCTCCGTCAGCCGGGATCCCCGGATAGGCGCGATACCCAAGAACAACCTGCCGAAGGTGGAGTTCGGCATGGGCTACGACAGCAAGCAGTTTATGAACGTGTGTGCCGTGGGTGATAACGCCGCCACAAAGCTGAGCGCGTGCCTGGAAAAGGGCGATGCAGTATGCGTGGTGGGCACATGGCGGCAGAAACCGTACACCACCAAGGACGGCGAGGCAAAGGTGTGGAGCGAGCTTCGCGCAGACCATGTGATCCCTTTGGGAGCGCTGGAAACGCTGCTGCAGGTGCCGGTGGAGGTATTCCTACGGCTGGCGGATCTGCTGCCGCAGCTGGAAAAGCTGTGTGCCGGAGAAACTCCCACCGGACAGCCCAGCAGGACGCAGAACACCGCGCAGCAGAGCGCGGCGGCACTGCACGAGATGGAGGAGGACGAGCCGCTGCCCTGGGACCGGGACGGCGCGGACGAGGACTACGACCTGGGCATTTGAGGAAGGAGTGATTCACGTGGCGGAAGAAAAGCGGTATTTCTGGCTGAAACTGTACGACGACTTCTTTACCTCGAAGCGCATCAAGAAACTGCGGAAAATTGCCGGTGGAGATACATACGTCATTATCTACCTGAAAATGCAGCTCATGGCGATGAAGCACGGCGGCACCTTGAAATGGTCGGGGCTGGAGGAAAAATTCGCCGATGAATTGGCCTTAGATCTGGACGAGGATCCGGCAAACGTAGCGGTTACGCTGCAATATCTGCTCTCCTGCGGGCTGGCAGAGGCATCCAGTGACCTGACGGAGGTTTTTCTGCCTTACGCGGTGAAAAATGTGGGCAGCGAAGGCGCTGCGGCCCAGCGAATGCGGGACTATCGGGCAAGGAAAAGCAAGGCTTTGCCAGCCCCGGAGCGTAACGATGTTACAACACCGTGCGAAATCGGTTACGGAGAGTCAGAGATAGAGTCAGAGTCAGAGATAGAGTCAGAGATATATACAGGCTCTAAAGAGCCTGTGTGTCGGACAAGTGATGTCCGACGCATCGTGGCGGCATGGAACGAGACCGGATTGACACAGGTGATGAAGGTAACGGCGGAGACCAAGCGGGGACGGGCGCTGAAAGCCCGCATCCGGGAAAACGGCGTGGACGGTGTGCTGAAAGCCATTGAGAACGTGAAGAACAGCCCGTTCCTGAAGGGCAAAAACAAGCGCGGCTTCGTGGCCAGCTTTGACTGGCTCATTACAAGCCCGGACAACTTCCAGAAAACCTTGGAGGGGAACTACACGCAGGAGTTCATCCCTGAAAACGACGCTCCCACTGTTGACCACGCCAGCGAAGCCTATCAGATCGCGCAGTACCTGGCGCAGGAGAAGGCCCGGGACAATCCAGGCAGGGCGCAGCCCACGGAGGCGGAAATGCAGAAGCAGGCCGTGGCGCTGAATGAACTGCACGAGCAGAACGGCGTGGCGTGGGACACGATAGACAACGTGCTGTACTTCGCGCTGAACAGCCAGTGGTGGGGAAAGAAAGTGCAGAGCACCTATGACATGAAGCGGTATTTCAACGAGATATTTGCCGACATGGTGAAGGAGCAGGGCGCGGTGAAGGAGTGAAGAACACATGGAAATAGGCGTGATCGAGAAAGCACCGGCGGCGGAGGTAGCGCTGTGGCAGCAGGACTACTCCGGGGACGCGGAACGGGCGGTGATCGGTTCAATGCTGATCGACGCGGCGTGCGTAAAGGACGTGCTGAACGCGGTGGAGGCTGACGACTTCTACATCAACACCAACCAGGAGGTATTCACCGCCATACGGCGGATGCACGTGGCGGCGAAGCCCATAGATGGATTGACCGTGGCCAGCGAATTGGAGCGGGAGGGTCTGTACAGCAGCGAAACGCGCAACTACCTGCTGCAGTGCATGGAGATCACCCCAACCAGCGCCAACGTACTGGAATACGCCGGGATCGTGCGGAAGAAGGCGGAGAAACGCCGCTTTACCAAGGCGGTGATGGAGGCGCTGGCCACGGATGAGGACCCGCAGGCGGCGGTGGCGGCGATATGCCACCAGAAGATGCGCTCACGCCGGGGCGGACGGCTGAAAACCATGTCGGACGCCATGAGCGAGGCCATGAGCAGCATCAGCGGCAAAAAGGAGGGGCGGATAGACACAGGTTTTCCGCTGCTGGACGCGACACTGAAAGGGCTGTGGCCGGGGCAGTTGATCCTTGTGGGCGCGAGACCGGGCTGCGGAAAGAGCGCCATGTGCATGGAGATGACTGAAGCCGCCGCCATGAAGGGCAAGACGGTGCTGCACATCACGGCGGAGATGCTGGCCGGAGAGGTGGGCGAGAGACTGTTGGCCAAGCGGGCGGACGGCGTGACGATGGACCAGCTCATTGACGGGATGCCGGAGGATGAGGACCTGTGGGCCAGCGTGGCTGAGGCGGCAAGCTGGGAGAGCCGGCTGCCGGTGTACTTCTATGATGGCCCGGACGTGACGGTGAGCCGCATACGGGAACTGGCGCTGGGCATAGACGACCTGAAAATGATCGTGGTGGACTATCTGGGGTTGATGATCGGCGAAAGGGACAAGAAAGCCGAGAACCGTAACCTGGAACTGGGCGGCATAAGCCGTGAGCTGAAGCTGCTTGCGTCGGAGCTGGAGATACCCATTGTGGCGGCGGCGCAGCTGAGCCGCACGGTGAACGAAACGGACAAGCCGAAGCTGAACTCCCTGCGCGACAGCGGAGAGCTGGAACAGAACGCGGTGAAGGTCATATTCCTATGGAAAACGGATCCGGGGGACGACACACAGGTGGGCTGCACGGTGGCAAAGAACCGAAGGGGCCGCACAGGGGACGTGAATTTCTACTTCGACGGGTCGAAGATGACCTTTACGGAACTGAGCTATCGGACAGACAACGATGAGCCGGCCGACAAGTTCCACCAGCGGCCACGGAGGCGACGGCTGGAAATGGGTACGGCGGAGGGGGACTGAACCGATGGGACTGACAATGGAGGACATAGGCCGCTTCAGTCAGAAGGCGCAGGCGCAGATATTGCAGAAGGTGCAGGCGCAGCAGGCGGCACAGAAAGCAGCACAGGAGACGGAAAAGGCCGCAAAGCCGAAAAAGGGCAACAAACTCCACGCCGAGAAAGTGGACTTGACCATGCCGGACGGGACACTGATGCACTTCGACAGCAAGCGGGAGGCGCGGCGGTACATGGACCTTTGGCTGATGCAGAGAGCCGGTGAAATATCCGGTCTGCGGACGCAGGTAAAGTACGAATTGATACCGAAGCAGGTACACAAGGACGGCACGAAGGAGAAAGGCATAGAGTACGTGGCCGACTTCGTATACGAGCAGGGCGGCGAGACGGTGGTGGAGGACAGCAAGGGCTTCCGCGATACCAGCAGCGCCGCATACAGACTATTTGTGATGAAACGAAAGATGATGCTGTATTTCCACGGCATCACGGTGAGGGAGGTTTAGAACATCATGCACGCAATGCAGGGAACGATGAGCGTCGGCGCATTTATGCGGAGCCTGGGCAGCGCCAAGGCACCGTGGCTGACGGTGGATGCCGCGGCGGAGAGCCGGCGGCAGGAACATTGCGGAGAAACAGGACGATTTTTGAGCGGCGCGGTGGAGGACAGCCAGCATGAGCCGCAGGAGCGCATAGATCAGTGCATGAACTGCCCGTACCCCGAGTGCCGCAACTGCTGGGAGCAGGCGCGGGATCGGAAGCGCAAGCGGAAGCAGTCAGCGCGGGAGCTGGCAGATAGCCTGCGCCTGCGCCGGTGCGGGGAGGTGTAAGGCCATGACGACGGTGTATATGATTGTGTCGCGGGACAAATATCGCCTGCCCCGCTGGTGGGGCACCACCACAGCGGAGCTGGCGCGGCGTTCCGGGCGGTCCTACGCCAGCACACGAAGCGCGATATGCAAGGCGTACCGAAACGGCGGACGGTTCGGGTGCTATGAGGTGGTGCACATTTCGGAGGACGACGGGAATGGGTAAACAGCATTTGAGCAGGGACGACCGCATCTTTATGCGTGGCAAGCTGCAAGGCACACGGGAGAACATGGACATGGTGGCGATGGTGCTGATGGACAAATGCGGCTGGCACGTCCAAGAGGAGACAGCGGACAGCCGTGACACGCAGAGCATCGCGTATCTGTACGAGTGCCTGGAGAAGCTGGCAGAGGAAATAAACGAGGGACGCATCGAGCGGAAGCACATCAAGGACGTGCTGAAGGACGAGTGCGGCGTTGTGTTTGGAGATTAGGAGGTGATTTAGGTGAAACATTTAGGCGATATTACGAAAATAAATGGGGCAGAGATTGAACCCGTTTGGTGTATTACAGGTGGTTCACCTTGTTAGACAGGATCTATCCATCGCCGGGAAACGCGCCGGTTTGGCGGGAGCGCGAAGCGGCCTGTTTATGGAGCAGGTACGCATCGTAAAAGAAATGAGGGAGGCGGACAAAAGGAATGGACGGACAGGTGACATGGTTAGACCTCGGTATCTCGTGTGGGAAAACGTGGTCGGAGCCTTTAGCAGCAACAAAGGAAAAGACTTCGCAGCCGTGCTCGAAGAGATCATCAAAATCGTCGAGCCGGAAGCCCCCGGTATTGAAGTGCCTGAAAAGGGCTGGCCTACCTGGGGAGGGTACCACGATGAGGTGGGAGGACGATGGAGCGTGGTGTGGCGAACTCACGACGCGCAATACTGGGGAGTGCCCCAACGCCGTCGTCGTATCTCGGTTGTCGCAGATTTTGGAGGAGACACCGCATCCGAAATACAATTTGACGGCGAAAGCGTGTCAGGGGATATTGCGGAGAGCGGAGCGGCGGGGGAAGGACCTGCCGAAGCTGCTGAAAGCGGTTTTAATCCGGCAGTCGCAAGGAGCCTCACCGCAAGAGCGGACGGAAGCCCCTGCGCCGACAGAGGCCCCAACATCGTATGCAGTCCGCATCAGGGGGGGCTGTGACGGAGGAGGAAAAGGCGCGTTAGTGCAGACGGAGAAAAGCGGAACGCTGGGAACGGGCAACGATCAGACGATATTCTGCCTGCAAGGGAACGGAATTGACCGCGCCGACACCGCAGGATGCAACGGGAAAGGCTGGCGGGAAGATGCGTGCTATACGTTGAATACCATAGATCGTTCCGCTGTGTGTGCGGAGGTTGTGTGCATGACACCTTTGGACGCACAGAGCCAGCGCGTATACGACGGAAACGGCGTTTCACCTACGCTCAGTTCCCGTGAAAACAGTGGTCTGAACCGCGAGGCCGTACTGTGTGCCGGTTTTAAGCTGGGCAACAGTGAACAGGCGAGGAGCATCGGCTATCAAGAGGAACTGTCCCCTACACTGAACGCCGAGTGCGGCGGGAATAAACCAGCTGTGGTGGCTCCGGCGGTGGCGCTGGACATGACACACGCCTGTGATGTTATCCGCGAGTGCGGAGAGCAGGTCCCAGCGTTGCAGGCACGAATGGGAACGGGCGGAAACCAAGTGCCGCTTACATACGGCATAGGTAACGGACAAGCCCACGAAGCCAGCATTATGACGGATGAAGTCAGCCAGACGCTGAACACCATGCACGATGCACAGGCGGTGATGTGTGAGGACGTGAGCCACGCGCTGCGGGAAAAGGCGAACTGCGCTTATCGGGAGGACGCGGAGACATGCCCGGTGCAGAACATGGTGGTGCGCCGGTTGACGCCGATGGAATGCGAACGGCTGCAAGGCTTCCCGGACGGATGGACGGATATTGGAGATTGGGTTAAAACAGATAAACGTGGGCGCGAAATAAAAGTGAAAGGAAGTGCGGACAGCCCACGGTACAAGGCACTGGGTAACTCCATCGCCCTGCCCTTCTGGGACTGGATGCTGCGGCGCATGGCGCGGTATCTGCCGGAGGGGGCGACGCTGGGGAGCTTGTTCGACGGCATCGCAGGTTTCCCGCTGATCTGGGAGCGCATACACGGCAAAGGCACGGCGCGGTGGGCAAGCGAGATCGAGCCGTTCCCCATAGCGGTGACGAAGAAGCATTTTCCGGAGGAGGAATGACATGACAAGAGATGAGATCGTGACCGCGCTGCGGAGCTGTGCAAGCCCGGAAGTGGATTGCAAGGGGAATTGCGCGTTTTTCGGTATGAGCAGCCCAAACAACGATTGCAGTCAGAAGAAAAATACTGCCGCCGCTGACCTGATCGAGAACCAGCAGCGGCACATCGAGGCGCTGATGAAAGCCAATGACAGCCTGAAGGACGCCATTGCACGGCGGGATAAGCAGATAGAGGACATGAAGCAGGGCATGGCACAGCTGGCAAAGGCTGTGGCGGTGAAGGAGGTGGAGTGATGCGTATGGAGCGGATTTGGGCGATGCCCAACAAGTGGACGTTTGCCATCAAGCCCATTGCCCAGCTGCTGTGGGAGGAGCTGGACGAGGGCGTTTGGGTTGACCCGTTCGCGGGGGTGAAATCACCGGCCACGATTACCAACGACCTTAATCCGGAGCGGCCCACGGATTACCACATGGACGCGCTGGCGTTCCTGAAAACCTTTGCAGATAACTCTGTGGACGGTGTGCTGTATGACCCGCCGTATTCTCAGCGACAGGTGAAAGAGTGCTACGACGGCATACAGGGGGGCTTGAAATGGGACGGGCGAACGACCTTTTGGAGCGAGACAAAGAACGAGGCGGCTCGTATCCTGAGACCGGGAGGAAAGGTCATCTGCTTTGGCTGGAACTCTATGGGGTTGGGGGCAAAGCGTGGATTTACCATGCAGCGCATTTTGCTGGTGCCTCATGGCGGGACCCGAAATGACACGATTTGCACGGTAGAGGTGAAGGAGGAGCAAAAATGAGCCTTGAGGTTTGCCCGATGACGCTCAAGGAGGCGAACGCCTTTGTGGAGCAGCACCACCGGCATCATAAGCCAGTGGTAGGACACAAGTTCTCCATCGGCTGCACGGACGGAAAGGAAATCGTGGGCGTTGCCATTGTGGGCAGACCGGTGAGTCGGCATCTGGACGACGGATGGACGCTGGAGGTCAACTGGCTATGCACAGATGGCACCCATAATGCTTGTTCTATGCTGTACGCCGCTGCTTGGCGGGCGGCACGGGCGATGGGCTACAAACGACTTGTGACCTACATACTGGACAGCGAAAGTGGCACAAGTCTGAAAGCCAGCGGGTGGAAATGCGTGGGACAGGCTGGCGGCTTGCGTTGGACGGGTAAGCGCAGACCGGAGGTTGACCTATACCCGGCACAAATGAAAATACGGTGGGAAAAGGAGGAACACGATGGATCGGTTGACTAAGTACACTGCGGAGTTGAGAAAAAGACTAATTGACCTGCGTGACGAGTTAGAAACTGCTTACGACAGCATTTCGCAGTTGGATGGTGCCAATAGTAGTTTGATGGCCGCAAACGAGAAGCTGGCGGCAGACCGCAAGGCACTTATCAACGAGCTATGCCACTACTGCGGGAAGTACAAACACGCACACGAGGGTGCCTGTGACGGGTGCAGATGGAGGGATATGTGATGGATGCGGTGAAGTTTGTAAAGGAACGAGAAAGACTGTGCAAAATGTATGATGTGTGCGGGAGTTGTCCTGCTTGCCGTGCCAGCGGCGGATGTATATTTAGTGTTACTAACGGCGCGACCCCCGAAGAACAAAGTGAGTTTATGGAGGCATGGTCTGCCGCACACCCGCGCAAAACGCGGCAGAGCGTGTTTTTGGAGCAGTGGCCAGATACACAACTTGACAAAAAGGGGAATGTTATCATTTGCCCTAAACAGCTATGCAGAGGTGAAGAGTTTAACAAACTCATAGCTGCTTGTCGTGGAACGAACTGCTATGAATGCCGACGTAAGTTCTGGGGGAAGGTGGTGCAGTAGTGGGCTGGTTATATGCCTTGCTCGGCGTGTACTGTATTGCGCTGCTTATTACCGCCATACACACGATGTATAAGAAGCGGAGCTGCACTGTCTTTGCAGTTTTTGTCGCGGTTTACGTAGCGGCAATAATTGCCATTGTGGTATCAGAGATATGCGGATGAGGAGGTGGAGTGATGGAAAATTTGTTGCAAAACATTGCCAGCGGGCTGTGGATCGTGTTGGGCATTCAGGTCCTTGTCTGGCTGAAGCATTGGAATAAGAAGTTCAGCGACCTGTATGACGAACTGAAGCATGAAACGGGAGGAGTTCATGGACGATGGGTGCCGTTCCATAGTGAGGTCGCGGGAGATATTCAGTATTGCTCCGCCTGTGAGATAGGGTTCGCGGCCAAGACGGACTACTGCCCACACTGTGGCGCAAAGATGGATGGTTCGGCATGAAGATATACAAAAATCCGTGGGTGACGCGGGAAAGCTACTTCGTAAAAACCGGCGCGGCAAGATCGGCAAAAATGGAAGCGGCGAAAAGCACTGGCTATTCCGTTGACTTCTGGGACGGCAAATGGAAGGTACGCAAGGCAACGTACTATAACAAATCTTTGGATGAGATGCCTGTGGTGTGCGAGAACAAAGTGAGCATACAGGCGGTCATCGAAAAGGCTGTATTGGACGCGGTGCGTGGCTTTGCTGGGGGCGGAAAGTCGGATGGAGAGGAAACGCCGCAGGCGGGGTGGCTTTCGGTATACGAGAGCGAGATAACCGGGTGGGACCCCGCGCTTGCAGGGCGCGATCCAATCGGCGGCTACGCTTGCTCGAAGTGTGGTTATGAGGCGGTGTATAGCTGCAACGATGAATACGTTTTGTCGGATTATTGCCCCGGATGTGGGGCGCGAATGGCCGGAGGGGCGGAGTGATGGGAGAGCACAAGCACAACCCCACGGCCACCGCCGCGAAGAACGGCGAACTGCCGCCGAAGAAAAAGCCGATGGGCACAGCGGAGAGCAGGGAATGGGTGTATACATGGATACGAGAGCACACGCCGCTGGGCATTATGGAGCGGGAGATAAGGAGGAACTGTGATGGCGGAGTATATTAAAAGAACGGCAGTGTTTGAACAGTTCGACAATGCCGATGCGGATGTGTGCGAAACAGATGACTTCGGCGGAGTTGACTATGGGTTTGGCATGAAGAACATCAAGGAACTCATAAATGCTATCCCCGCCGCCGACGTGGCCCCGGTGGTGCATGGACGGTGGGTAACGCACTATCGAAGCGGAACGCCTGCTGCTGAGGGGTATGTATCAACGTGTTGCGATATGTGGAACAAGCGTAAAAGCCCTTACAGCCCCAACTGCGGCGCGAAGATGGACGGGAGGAATAGTTGATGGTTAAAGTGTTCTGTGATATGTGCGGGCGCGAGATTGACTACGAGGTTGACGGCGTGAATTTGGATTTCAACCACTATGGTGTTGTGAATTTTAAGACACCATTTTCTGCGGAGAAACAACTGTGCCTCTCCTGCGCGGCCAGAGTCTGCAACTTTGTGGAGAACGGTGCAAAAATGGACGGAGGTGACAACGATGCCTGCTTGTAAAGCCTGTGGCGCGTGGTTTGTCAAAATCAAACCACACGAAGAACTCTGCGACAAATGTGAGTGTGCATTGAGTCGACTATCCAGCTATGTTGCCCGTGTGGTGCGCTGTAAGGACTGCAAGTATAACAGAGGGAGCAAAAAGTGTTTGAACCCTGACAGTTTTTTTGCGGTTCCGAAGGACGACGACTTCTGCTCCTACGGCGAGAGAAAGGAGGGGGCGAAGTAATGTTCTGCTGGATATTCACCCGCGCTGCACAAATGGAGGACCACGAATTTACAGACGATGTAGCATACTGCTTCTGCTGGACAAAGAAACAGGCTATTAAGAGGTTCGGTCAGTTGTATGACGATGTAAAGCCATTCGAGGTTGACAAGGTGGTGTTTGACCCATTCAGGCGGCTGCCGGTCGTGGTTACGGATTATTGAGGAGGTACGGAGCGATGGCAGAGATCACGCTGAAATACGCAGAGGGATATGAGGTACGCTGCCCGCTGTGCGGTATGCCGGAAAGCCAAAGCCCGGTGTGCTGCCCGGACGCGCAGAGGCCGGGGGAGAGATGGATAACGTGCAGCAAGTGCGGCACATCATACAAGTCGCCCATGTGGCACGCGGCGGGAGGCGGAAGCTATGCTCACGTTTGACCCCGCAAAATGGGGAGATACGGAGCTGGAGAGGTGGAACGGCGTGGTGACGGCCATGCGAGTGAAGATGCACCAGTATATGGGCTGCGTGGGGACGACACGGTGCCCGGAGGAGTGCCGGTATAAGCACCTGTGCGCGTGGACGAGGGACGTGCAGATCATGTGCGGAAAGGAGCTGAACAGGCGGAGTGGAGACCAAAAATAACTATGCGCCAAAGACGAAACTGTACGCGCCGTTTGAACTGCTGAAAAGGATCCTGCTATCGCGGGAGAGCGTGGCACCGGAGGAACTGGAGGAATATGACCGCTTTATGGGCAGCAAGGACGCACTGGGAAGCGAGTACGAGGAGTTTCTGAAAAAAGTGTACGGCTGCAGCCATGAGTGGGGCGAAACGGTGCAGGAGGACGCATGGCTCGATCTGCGGAGCCGGAAGTGCCGGAAGTGCGGCATCATACACTGCCAGATACGGGACGGGGATCTGGTATTGGCGGAATACTACGAAGAGAAACCGGAAAAGGAGAGATAACACATGAAAACCATCAGCAAATATGAGGCATACGCCATAAAGGCGCTGCGGACGATGGGCGTGAGGGAGGATCTGGCAGGCTTCGACTTCACGGTGGAGGCGGTACGACTGGTGCTGGAGGGCGCCGTGGAAAGACCGATACAGTGGACGAAGAAGGGCGGCGTGTACGAAAAGGTGGCGGAGAAGTTCGGCATGAGCGACTGGCACGGCGTGGAGAGGTGCATACGCTACACCATAGATATGCTGAAAAAAGAGGGAGACCCGAAGCACTACCGGAAAGTGCTGGACGTGGCCGCGGAAAGCAGCATGAACGTGGGCGCATACACCAGCGCGGTGGCCAACTATGTAAGGCTGCAAGCCTATGAGGAGAGCCGGATGGTGGACCTGTCGCCGGCCATCGGGTACGCGCAGAAGGGCATGGCGCAGGTGCTGGTGACGGGCCGCGACCTGGACGTGCAGCTGTTGACGCCCAAGGCGGACGTGGGTGTGATCGACCCGGAGGACAAGGCGGAGATGATGTCGCTGAAACCGGAGAACATAGCGGACGACGGGTCGGCGGTGTGCAAGGAGACAGGGGCATTTATCGTGCCGGAGGGCTGGAAGGAGGGCAGCATTGAACTGGGCTGAAAGGCTAAGGCGGAAGCTGATACATCTGCTGGGCGGCGTGGTCACGGACGAGGTGTGCCCCCAGCCCGTGGCCGCGGCGGAAAGCTACACGATGGAGGAACTGACGTGCCGCTATTGGAAATTCGGAAGCGGGCAAGAGGATGAGCGCTTCAAATGGGACAACCTTGCAATCATAGCTTGCGAGGCGGAAAAGGCAGGGCTGGTGGAGTGGAAAGAAGTGCCACGAGAGGAGGAACCGGCGCTGTATAAGATGGTAGATGGGATACCGGGCGTGGAGGATGCGGTGCTGATGCGCGGAACACTGCGGGTACTGCGAAAAGAAAGAGGGTGAGCGCATGAAGGATAAAAATAAATGCCGGCGCTGGGCGGTGGTGTACATACTGCTTGCGCTGCTGCTGGCGGCAGTGCTGGCGCTGCTGCTGGCGGCGGGTGTATATAAAACGCTTGTGGGCGTATTGTGCATGGTGGTGGTGGCAGCGGATATGGCGTTTCTGGTTGCTGGCAGCGCGTACCTGTGGAGAGAGGGGTGGCGGAAAGAGTGAACATAGGGAGAAAGGCATCGCCGCCGCAGGGACCATACCGCCCAAAGGGCGGATGCGACCTGTACATACCCATGAAAAACGAGTGCGCGGGACTGCGGGAGCTGGTGTGCAGCGCGAATGGGAAATGCCCGTTCTTCAAGACAAAGGAAAGGGCGCTGGCGGACAGGATCAAGAGCATACAGCGGCGCAAACGCGTGGGCTTTCCCATATCGAATACGGAGGCGCAGATGCTGCTGGAAGCGGTAAAACTGCCGGACGCGAAGGAGCAGTGAGATGGCGGCAAACGAATTATTCCCTAAAAGACTGCGGGCACTGCGGGAAAGACGGCAGATCAAGCGCCGGGTGCTGGCGGAGCTGTGCGGACTGAGCCAGCACATGATACGACGGTACGAGGAGGGGGAGATGGAGCCGAAAGCCTCATCGCTGGAGGTGCTGGCGGACTACTTCGAGGTGACGGTGGACTATCTTTTAGGCCGCGAATAAAAAATTTGGAAAGGGACTTAAAAGTCCCTCACATAACAGAAAACCTGCGAAAATGGTACACGAGAGAGTGGATAATTCTCTTTTGTACCATTTTTACTATCCGAAAGGAGCGCAGGATGGCCGAACTTTTACCTATGGACGCGGAAAAGCAGCAGGCGTATTACGACCAGCTTAATGATGCGGTGGGGGAGAGTTTGGCTTATTTTTATGCCTGCATACGCTTCAACAAGCCTTTTGACATGAACGCGCTGCCGGCAAGCGGGAGCAAAAACAAGTGGACGACCTACTGCGATAAGCTGGCAAAGAAAAAGCTGGACCGGACGCCGGGAGGCGGAGAGCTGGGCTTTCTCGACGGGCTGACGGACATCACCAAGATATTCGGAGAGGGGCTGGAGAACGGCAACTTCACCAAGGCGGTGAGCGCGGAGAAAAGCGCACGGGATGGCAGGCAGGGCACCAAGCGGCAGGCCGCAGACTGGGGCGAGGGCACGGGGAAAGTGCCATACACCAGCGAGGACTACAACGAGTTTGACCGCATTTATAACGCGCTGTGCGCCGACTTCGGCGGAGAGCAGGCGGTGAGTGCCAAGCAGCAGCTGATACTCCGCAACGTGGCGAAGTGGACGAAGCAGATGAATGACGCCGCAGAGATGGGCGCCATAGACAAGGCCAAAAAGCTATCCAGCATGATACAGGAGAACCTGGCGTCCGAAAACCTGCGAAAGAAAGACACAAAACCGGTGGAGGACCTGCGGCTGGACAACATGGTGGTGGCGCTGGAGCGGGCAGGACTGCTGAAAAACGGGAAGCCCTGCGAACCGGACGAAGCGTTCCGTATATTTTTCGGCCGGCCGTGCAAATACCCCTACACGCGGGATGCTGCCGACCAGATGATACTGATAAACGAAAACCGGATGCGGCAGAACGACGGACTACCGGAGCTGACAGAGCTGCCGGACGAGATGCGGCTGGAGGACAATTTGGGCGAGTTTGCAGAGGAACCCAACGAGGCGGAGAAGGAAGCCTACGAAAAGCTGGGGCTGGTGCGGATGCGCCCGGTGAAAAAGAAGAAAAAGCCGGGTAAGCCGAAAGCGGACGCAGAGGATGTGAACACCGATGGCGAGGCGAACGGGTAAAGCGTATGTGGCCGGTCTTGGCTGGGTGACAAAAAAGCCCACACAGGAGCGCAGCTACGAAAACTATGAGGATGCCTTTTGGGCATTTTTGGTATGGGTGTGCCGATTCTACCCGGATAAGGCGCTGGACATATTCAGGAGCCCGACGGCGGACTTTGCAAACGAGGAACTGCTGCAGCGGGTGATGGTGCGGGTATACGCCCGCAAGGCTTCTGTTTCCTTCACTGGAACGCGAGGCGTAACAAAAACCAGCACGAAGTTCAAATACGCGGAACTGAACGGGCTGGTGTGGCCCGGTGTGCAGAGTGCATACTATGGACCGTCATACCGCCAAATGGCAACCATAGGCAGCAAGACATACCGGCAGACGGAGCACGACTACCCGGCACTGGCGAAGCAGTGGCGGGTGACGGCGGAGAGTAAGGATGACTTCAAGATAGAGACCGACTGCGGTAGCGCCTTTTACATATCCGCCATGCGCGGTGACAACATTCACGACGTGACGGCAGAGGAGTACGCACAGGAAGAAAATCCGGCGTTCGACTTCGCGGAATACACGACGGTGGTGCTGCCGGCTGTGCGACTGACGCACAATGTAAACGGTAAGCCGGACCCCAACTATATCCCCTACAAGGATCACGCCATTACCAGCGCGGGGCGGAAGCAGAACCATGCTTACGATACGCGGTGCGAGAACATGAAAGCCATGCTGGCGGGCGAGAGCGCCTATGCCTATGACATATCGTGGGAGTGCGTGGTACTGCAGCAGATGCGGCCCTATTCCTGGGCGCAGAAACTGCGGACAAAACTGACGCCGGAGCGGTGGATGCGCGAAATGGAATCGCGCTACACCGGGGCGGACAGCAATCCTATCGTGCGGGACGAGGTGCTGACAGAGTGCCGCAAGCTGATGATCGCGGAGAACCGGCACTGCGCCTACGACATAGGCAACAAGCTGAAGCCGGAGGACGTGATCTACATCGTGGGGTACGACGTATCCTACGCCGACGACAAGAAGAACGCAAAATGCGCCTGCGTGGTGCTGAAATGCACACGTCAAACGGACTGGCTGAAGCGGGACCGCTACCTGAAGCAGGTGCCGTATGTGGACGTTTGGAACCCACCGGTAAAGAGCATGATGCAGGCGCAGCGGATCAAGGACGTGTGGAGCCGGTTCTGCTGCGACGGAGGGGCCGCGACATACCTGGCAATAGACGCATGGCAGTACGGCACCAGCGTGGTGGAGAACCTGATGATGGACTTGGGGGACGGACTTGCCCCCCTGTGCGTGAGAAACCACGCCTCCTTTACGGAGCTGGAACAGGACAACGCCATTCCGTGCCTGTATCCCATCAAGGCGGGCGGCACGGGCGTGACCGACCCGGACGCGGAGATGGTGCAGTACGCGGAGCTGCAATTCGAAAACCGGAATGTGGAACTGCTGTGCTCTAACGTGAACGAGGGCGTGGAGAACTACAAGAAGTACCACCGGATCAAGGACGACAGCATGGATGCCATGCTGGCAGACCCCTACATAAAGACCCGGGAACTGGTGGGGCAGATACAGAACCTGAAAAAGGTGCCCAGCGGCAAGGTCATGCGGGAGGAACGAATCTCCAAGCACATCCAGCGAGACATCTGGTCGGCGCTGAAATACGCGCTGCGGGTGGCGCAGATACTGGAACGCGAGGAACTGGCGCAGGCGGTGCGGCATAAGAGCGACTGGGATGCGGAACTGGCAAAATACAAAAACCGCGCCGCGGCACCGCACAGGGCGGCGGCAGCCGGCGCGGGAGGCCGCACGGTGACGGCGCGGCGCGGCGGGAGGATATGCTGAAATGGCGGCAAGGAAGTACAGACTGTACGCGGCGCGGGTGACAGGCGAAACGGTGGCGCTGGCGGAAAAGGAGCGCTTTGTACGGATAACGGCGGGGTATATGCTGCTGTACCGCACTACGGCACCGAAAAAAATGCAGACGGTGGAGATCAAAGGCGCGGACCTGAAGCGCCTGACGGAGCGAGACCGGCTGTGGCTGGCGGACTGCATCGCGGCGGCGCTGGCGGACGGGGTGAAAAAGAACAGGGCTGACACGCAGAAGCGGCTGAACGAGCTGCTGGATGCGTGGGAGAGGGAGCTGGAAAAAGAGCGCTCCCGCATAGACGAGGAGGCGGCGCATGGAGCAGGAGAAGCGGAGGAACCTGACAAGTGAATTGCAGAGCGTAGCCTGCGGCACCTACCCGGAGATATTTCAGCGGTTCAACGCGCTGGCGGAGCAGTACGGCAATATGCCGGCAGGGGCGCTGGCCAGCGCCTTCAGCCGGGTGAGCATGAGCCAGTCGGCACGGGTGAACCCCTACATTCAGAACCGAAGGGTGCAGGCCATCTCCTCGCTGCCGGAGGACTATACCAAGAATACGGTGGCAGAGATGCTGACCGCCCCGCTGGGCAACGAGCAGGGGCTGCGGCAGGTGGAGCACGGGCTGGAATTTACGGCCTATCCGCTTTTCCACACCCGGAAGATGTACCAGGATCTGCTGACGTATCACAGCTACATCGCCCCGGAGTTCACCGATAAAGACACGGCGAAGAACGACGAGTTCTGGCGGGAGTGGAAGCTGCTGGAGAAACTGCGGCGCAAGCTGGACGTAAAGACCACGGCCCACAAGCTGGCGGGGCAGGCGGTGCAGGAGGGCAAGGTATTCTACTACCCCCGCGTGAGCGTGGACAAGCCCCACAACAAGGTGAACTACGCTTTTATGCAGCAGCTGCCCAGCGACTGGGTGAAGATCGTGGGGTTCAACAGCGTGTCGAAGTACACCGTGGCCTTTAACATGATGTACTTTCTGAAGCCGGGATGTGAGCCGGCGCAGTTCGGGGACCTGTTTAAGCCCTACTGGGGCATATTCACCCAGGTGGCGGCGAGACCGCCCAAGGGCGCGGGCACACGGTATGTATACGCGGCGAAGAACACCATCAATATGAACCGCTTTACCGAGCTGAAAACGGCAGCGGAGCAGGGAGGCGGCGTGCTGCCGGGAGACCCGGACGTATACTACCAGAACGGGAAGTGGTGCTACTGGGTGACGCTGCCGGTGGATTCCGTATATCCTTTCGAGATAGACGACGCGCAGACGGCGGTTGTATCGCCTCTGACGGGACTTTTCCTGTCGTTTATCCAGATCGCGCAGTATGAGCAGATACAGCTGGAACTGGTACAGAACCCGCTGATCTCTCTGCTGACGGGCGAGATCGAATACGACGACAACAGCACGAGGCAGCAGTCGGACAGCTACAAGCTGAGCAACGCTGGGTGGGAGCTTTTCCGCACGCGGTTTTACAACGAGCTGGCGGAGAACAACACCAGCGGCATAGGCTGGTACGCCGCGCCGCTGAAGAACATGGAGCTGCACCAGCTGGCCGAGGCGCCCAGCGCCACGAAGATAAGCTCCGCAGGGTACGGCTACACCATGGCGAAGGCGGGACTGAGCGCACTGATACCCACCAGCGACGAGCCGCGGGCGGGCGTTGCGAATATCAGTTTGCAGATAGAGAGCAAGTTCGCCGAGCAGATATACCGGTGCTATGAGCGCATGATGCAGGGCATCATGGACGGGCTGAACCTGAAGTATTCATGGAGATTTGCCATGTTTGGCAATATTGCGGAGGACGAAAAAACCTTTGAAAACGCCAGACAGGGTATGACGCTGGGCATACTGCCTCAGACCATGCTCTACATGGCGATGCTGGACATGAGCGTGATGGACGACATGGCCATCAGCCGTGCGGTGAAGGAAAGCGGCATTATGGACCTGCGGCTGCCCCTTGTGACCAGCTACAACGCCAAGCAGAGCGAAAGCGGATTGCCGCCGCAGGCGGCCCACGACATGAACCCCGGAGGGAGACCGGCATCGAAAGGGACACCGGGGACCGAGGGACAGGAAGCGTCAGAGGACGCAGGAGGCTGAGAAGAAATGGGCATGACGGCAATACTGACGGCGGACGACCTGCACGAGATCAACCGGGAGCTGGCCCGGGGGAACGACGTGGAGATACGCCGGACGGCGGAGGGCCTGGCCATAAAGGCACACACCGTACACACGGTGAAGAAAAAGAAAGGCACGGCACTGCCGATGCCGACAGACCGATAGGGCGGCGAGAGCCCCTGCGACAGTGGGGAACGAAAAACGAATAATCGCGGTAAAGGGACTGCGAGAAAAGCCGAATGGGGCTGCGCCGGTGGAGAACACCGGCTGCGGCCCCATTTTTATTTTGCAGAGAGAGGGAGTGAGGACATGAGAGCACAGGAATACGCCAGTTGGGATAACCCCCGGTTCGCGCCTATGCGGGAGCCGATGCGCCGGGTGATGGAAGCATACGGCAATGCGGAAAAGTGGTTTGCGGACATCAAGGACCGGGTGCTGTGCGACATGGGTATGCCGTTTCTGTCGGATGCGATCCACAAGCTGGAGCACAAGCAGCCTGAACGGATAGACGAGTTCGCGGAGATACCCCACGACTACCATTTGCGGCTGATGTACCCGGGTACGCCGGAGCTGGACGAGGACTTTGACAACGACCTGGACCGGGTATTCGAGGTGTGCGTGGCCATTGTGGACGGTGTAAACGAGGCACTGGGCGGATTTATCCGCGCCACGGCGGATGGGGAGTTCAACGCGCTTTCCCTGAAGGCGGAGGAGCTGCAGATCGCCAACACCGACGACAGGCGCAAACTGCTGGATGCCTGGACCATGTGGGACCAGGGGGGTATGAGCCGCGCCACCTTTGACAGCTGGTGCAGAAAACTGTTTGAAGGCGGTGAGGACGAATGAGCACGCTGAAAACCAAGGCGCTGCCCAAGAAGGTGAGCGCCAGCGGCACGCTGAAGGTGATGCAGAAGCTCAACGAATACGAGTTTGGCGTGGAGCTGTGGGTCCTGCGCGAGGGTGAAAACCGCAACAAGTGGGACTATCGAAACCTCGCGGAATACTACAAGACCTTCATCGGGCAGCCCATCCTGATCGCTTATGTGGGGCAGCAGGTGGGGGACGGACACAACATGAGCAAGCGCCGGGATCCCAAGACCGGGGAGGAGTACCAATCCTTCATGGAGGGGACGGCAGAGCGCATCGTGGGAACACTGTCCGATGACGAAAAGGACTTTACCCTTGTGGAGAGGGGCGGTCATACATGGCTCAGAGCGAAGGGACGGCTATTTGCTTTTTACGCCCCGGAGCTGACGCGGAAGATCGTGGAACAGGGCACGATGGACGTTTCCGCCGAGACAATGGTGTCGGAGAGCCACAAAGAGGGCGATGTGGACGTGTTTACCAAATGGTCGGGCATAGGCGTGACCATTCTGGGCGACAGGGTAAACCCGGCGATACCGGGTGCGAGCATCGCAAAGCTGGCGGCCATGCAGGAGGAATTTAAGGAATTGAAGCTGCGGGCCGCGTCGCTGCACACAGCCGCAGAGGGCAGCGACGGCAAGGAACCCGACAAAAACACAAAAAAAGGAGTGAAAAGCAACATGAACAAGAGAGCGATGGAGCAGATGCAGACCAAGTTCCCCAACCACAAGGTGCTCTCCATGAGCGAGGACGGGCTGAACGTGGCACTGCTGGACGCTTCCGGCAATCTTTTCGGCTACACCTTTAACGCTGACGACAACGGAGAGGTGATCGCCAGCAAGATCATGCCCTGCGCAGCGCACATCGTGCTGAGCGTGGGAGAGGTGGAGCTGAACGCCGATGTGGCGGACGTGGTGGACTACACCGTGGCCTCCGTGAAGGAGACCGACGGCGATGTGAAGAGCCTGAACGCCAAGCTGGAAGCCGCCAACAAGCAGATCAGCGCCATGCAGGAGGCGGAGAGCAAGCGCCGGCTGAGCGCCTGCAAGGCTTCCGCCAAGGCAACGCTGGACGCCTTCAACGCCAACCGCGAGGAAAAGGTGGCGGAGGACGCCATCAAGGCGGTGAACGAGAACATCGAGGCCGGACTGTACGCCAACAGCTGCGACAAGGACGGTGCGTGGCTGGGCGAGAAGCTGGTGCGCGAGGCGGTGCTGGCCGTGTGCGGCGAGGCCGTGATGGAGAGCGACAAACGCAGCGCACAGAAGCGCAAGACCACCTATGCCTGGGAGCACATCGCCGGCAACAGCGGCGAGGGAAGCGAGGGTGTGGACGCTCTGCTGAACAAGTGGGGCATCGACGCCGGCAAGTAAAACGAAAAGGAGAGTGAACAAACATGGCATACATCGAGAAAACCGCGTTTGAGCCGCGGATCACCAACAACGAGTTCAACGAACTGTGCAACATCACGGGACGCTATCAGGTGTCCGATGCGGATGCGGACTGCTCTGCGGGCCTGCTGGTGGTGCGCGGCGAGCAGCTGCCCTGTGCGGGCTTCAAGGGCATCAAGAACGAAAACGCCTTTTACATGAACGCTGCGGGCGCTGCCGCCAACGCCGATACCGGCGTGTACGCCTGCAACACCTACGAGTGGCCCATGCTGGGCGGACGCAACGGCAACAACTACGCCGTGGGCACCGCCACGCTGGGGCTGGGCGTTCCTGCGGGCCGGGACGGCACCTTCACCGAGATCGTGTTTGACGGCAAGCACGCCTACCGCTTCGGTGAGGGCAACCTGAGCACCGCCATCGGCGAGAACACCATCTTCACCATCGCCAACGGTCTGCTGGTGCCCGCCGCTGCCGCCCCCACTGCTACCGGCGCCATCTACTTCAAGCTGAAGGGCACCGGCAACTTCACCGAGGGCGCTGGGCAGAGCTTCGTGTACTACGACGTGTGGGCCTGCAAGGTCAGCACCGTGACCGCGTGACAAGAGAGGAGAGTGAGTAAGAAATGGCAAAGCTGAACCTGAACAGCGTTTCCAATGAGGTTTTCGCCATCAACGGAAACGACCAGCGCGAGGACATCGTGGCCAAGGGCCGCGTGCTGTTTTATGAACACGCCCTGAAGGGCAAGATGGCCGTTCTGAGCGCCAAAGGACAGAACACCACCGTGCAGCGCACCATGAACGACCGGGGCTACAAGCAGCTGAACGAGCAGTTCCAGCGGGAGAGCCTGCTGTATGCCGCCAAGCTGGCCTGCGCCAGCACCGGCAAGAAGGCACCCGAGAGCTGGGAGGAGTTCAAGCGCAACGGCGGTGAGTATTACGGCAACGCCCGTTTCTACGCCGTGCTGCAGGGCATCTGGCAGGAGGTCATCATCCCCATTCTGCCCGCCGTGTACTCCGAGGCGCTGAGCGACTTCGCCGAGACCGTGGAGATCGAGTTGGGCCAGACCTACGCCGTGAGCATCGGCAGCAACGACATCCCCGTTTTCCAGGACTCCAGCTGGGGCGCAAGCCGCAGCGTGCCGCGTAACCGCTTCTATTCCCGCGATTACACGCTGAACCCCACCCCCAAGAGCTGCTGGATCACCGCCAAGTGGATGCAGCTGGTGGGCGCCAACATGGACTTCGGCGTTTTCTTCGCCAACATGGTGGCGGGTATGTACGCCAAGACCATGGGTATGTGGAATGAGGCCATGACCACCGCCACGGAGGACACCAGCCTGATCCCCACCAACCTGAACTTCACCTTCAACAACCAGAACTGGGTGAAGGGTGCCAACAAGATCGCCGCGCTGAACAACACCACCATCTCTGACGTGTTTGCCACCGGCGGCACCGTGGCCCTGAGCAAGGTACTGCCCAACACCGTGACCGGCTCCACCAACGTGAACATGGACGCCGCTATCGCCACGCTGCTGGGCGCCGACTACACCAAGGCCGGCTACCTGGGCGAGTTCATGGCGGTGCGCCTGATGCCCATGCGGGACGTTATCATCCCCGGCACTCAGAACACCACCGTGGAGACCATGCTCAGCGAGAACGACATCTGGATGCTGGCCGGCAACGGCAGAAAGCCGCTGACCATCGGCTACACCAGCGGCACGCCCATCTCTATCGAGATGGATCCCACCCGCACCGGGGATTTCGAGATCGGCCTGAACCTGACCATCGCTCTGGACAGCGTGGCCACGTTCGCGTCCAAGATCGCGCACTTCACCGTGTAAGGAGACCCACACCGGGGAAGGGGCGAAAGCCCCTCCCCGAATATGCGGATTTAGTTTAACCGGGAAAACGGCGGTCTCCAAAACCGCAGTTCGGGGTTCGAGCCCTCGCGTCCGTGCCAGATGAAAACGTTGGATCGTTTTCGCCCGAAAGGGAGTTTATGGGGGCGAAAGCCCCATACGGAAATGTAGCTCAGTTGGCAGAGCATCTGACTGTTAATCAGAGGGGCGCAGGTTCAAGCCCTGCCGTTTCCGCCATAAGGCTGTGCGGCGAAGCCGCGGGTATGCAATGCGCCGACGTGTAAACGGGGCAGCGGTGGGAGCCTTGACGCATTGCGGCAGATAGAAACAGACCATGAAAGGAATCTGAAAGGAGCAGAAAACATGGGTAAGCAGAAGAAAAGCGGGAACAGACTGGCCGCGCAGATCGCGGCGGAGGAAAGAGAGGACGACCAGGTGATGCTGGCACCCCAGCAGAGCACGGACACGCCTGACGAGAGCAGCACCGTGAAAGCGGCGGCGCAGGAGAATGTGCAGGACGCGGCTGATCCCGCGGAAGTGCCCGCCGCGCCGGTTATGTACACCGCCGAGCAGGTGCAGCAAATGATGCAGGAGGCGGCGGCCAAGGCGGTGGCGGAAGCGCTGAAGACCATCCCCCAGCAGGCCGCGCCGCAGATCGTGCAGGTGAGCACCAGCGCAGAGCAGGTGCACTTCCTGTGGATGGCGCCGGTGGCGGACGACAACGTGGTGCAGTTCGGCGACGGCGGAATGTACGGAAACATCGTGGGCAAGACGGGAAGCTTTTACGTGCCGAAGCCGGACCTGAGCCGCATATTGACGGAGATGAACCGCCGGTTCATGGCGCAGCGGTGGCTGCTGGTGGTAAGCGGCCTGACGGACGAGGAGCGCGAGGCGCTGGGCGTGGACTACAAGCCGGGTGAGGTACTGGACAAGAGAGCCTTTGCCAAGCTGGTGGAGCTGGGCGACGAGCTGCTGAACATCTACCCGGCGCTGTGCGAGGGACACAAGGTGATGGCGGCGCAGATGTACGCTGACGCCTACCGACAGGGCAGCCGGTATGTGACGCGGGAGCGCACGGTGAAGCTGAACGCGCTGAGCAAGCGCAAGGGCCACGAGAAGGGCGACTTCATTGCCATTATCGAGGACATGAACGAGAAGGACACGAAGTAAGGGACGTTTGACGACACTGGCGGAAGGAGGGAACGGCCATGATGCAGGGCGACGCCTATTCGCTGCCCATCGTGCTGCGGCAGGGGGAACTGCTGATAACGCCGGAGATGGTACTGCGGCTGGAGATCACCATAGGGACCCTGACGAGGACGTACCCCGGCGTGGTGCGCTACGACGAGGAGAACGGACAGTGGCTATTCCCGCTGACGCAGGAGCAGACCTTCGCCTTTAAGGCCGGGAGGACACCCCCGGTGCAGGCGCGGATAAAATTCAACGACGAGAGCGTGGTGGGGGCAAAGGGCAAGACCATATACGTCTCCGCAAGCCGGTCCAAAGGGGTGATGTAAATGGCGCTGCAGCAGTTCGCGGCGGAACAGAAGAAGAACGCCAACGCCAGCACCGCCCCGGTGGGGCAGCCCGTGGTGGAGATAGAAATACGGGATGTAGTGATACAGACCGGGGGAGAGATCATCCCCACCTACGAGGGCGAATATGAGGTAACACCACAGGTGGACAAGCCTGTTGTGCTGCATACAAAAGCCAAACGCATGAACGACGATGTGACGGTGAAGAAAATTCCCCAGTACGAAGTCAGTAATGCCGCCGGCGGAAAAACTTTAACGATAGGAGATGTGGAGTATGGCTAATCAGTACATCAACAAAGTAATTCTGAACGGTCAGGTAAAGATCGATCTGACCGCCGACAGCGTGGTGCCCGCCAAACTGCTCAAGGGCATTACTGCCCACGACAAGACGGGTGCGACCATCACGGGTACGTGTACCTTTGATGCGGATACCTCCGGCGCTACCGCGTCCGCTGCTGAGATCCTGCTGGGCAAGACCGCATTTGTCAAGGGCGCGGAGGTCACCGGTACGATGCCCAACAACGGCGCTGTGGCGGGCAACATCACCACCAAGGCGCAGGTGTATACCGTGCCCCTGGGCTTCCACGACGGAAGCGGCACCGTGCAGATCGCCGAGGCGGAGCAGGCCAAGCTCATCGCCACCAACATCCGCGAGGGTGTGACCATCCTGGGCGTGGAGGGCACCATGTCCGGCAGCGAGGACATGAAGGCACAGGCCAAGACTGTAACCCCCACCTTTGCCAGCCAGGAGGTTCTGCCCGACGAGGGGTACAACTGCCTGTCCAGCGTGACGGTGAACGCTATCCCCGTGAGCGAGACGGACAACGAGGCCGGCGGCGTGACGCTGACCATCGGCGCCTGAGAAGCGGAGAAAACGAGGTAAAAGGGCGATGGCGAAAAACGTAAACAAGGTCGTGGTGGATGGCGCGGTGAAGCTGGACCTGTCAAAGGACAGCGTGACGGCCAACACACTGGCGAAAGGCGCTACCGCCCACGACAAAAGAGGGGCACCCATCGTAGGAACGATGACAACGCCGCAGATCAGTGTGGCGGGCAGCGTGATGACGATAGCCTGACGGAGAGGAACAAAACGCATGGCGAGAGATGTAAAGATCAACGGCGTGACCTATACGGGCGTCTCCGTCGTGCAGGTGCCGCTGGCCGAGGGAGGCGCGGCACGGTTCATGCAAGTCAATGGTGCGCCCGAAGCGCTGGAAAAGTGGAAAGCGGGGCTGAAGATAAACAACTCCACCTACCCGAACATCGGGCAGATGCGCTTCCCACTGGCGGAGGGTGAAGGCTACGCCCTGTACCTGTACGGAAACGGAGACTGGGAGGCGACCTACCGGGTGGCTCCCGGCTCCGTAGTACAGGTGGGAGACTTTGTAAAGATCACGAAAGGGCTATTCCCTTCGGCGACACTGTATCCGTCGGAAAGCCTGTATCCACAGGCGGAAAAGGCGGGACTGATGCCCAGCAGCAATCTGTACCCCGGCAGGAGCACATACCCCAGCAACGCGCCGCTGGTGGAGGGGCTGGGCGGAAATTCGACCGGCGCGGACGGCGTGGCACTGACGGACGGCACGGCGGGAGAACTGATAACGATCTATATTCCGGCATAAGGAGGGGAGAACATGGGGACGAAGTGGAGCGAGGTCATATCGAACCACGCGATGGTGGCCATCGACGACGTGCGCTTGCAGGAGGAGGCAGCCAACGACCCGGCGGCGTTCCTGCGGAGGATGAGCCTGTATATGGTGAACGCCATCCCCCTATTCTCCCTGCCGGTGCAGATGAGAGCGTATTTGAGTGAGGGACTGGTACAGCCCAGCTACGGCGACTACTACTGGACCAGCAGCGAGGACAGTCTGGTGGGAGAAACGGAAGTGGACACCGGAATGGTGGGCTACGAGCTATTTTCCTGCGCCATTGTGGAGCAGGATGTGACGGGCGGCATGACGGCGGTGCCGTACACCGGGGCAAGCTACAACGCCGAAACAGGCGTGGTGACGTTCCCCATACAGGACATGGCGGGAATAAACTACACGCTGGACTTTTACACAGACGGTGAATTTGGTCACGAGCTGACAATGGAGCAAAAGCGGATACTGGGACTGTGCGTGGCAAGCGTATGGGATGAGCGGTTCTTCCGCAACTGGCTGAACGACCAAATGAAGATAAAGGACGCGAGCTTTGACACGGTGAACGAGGGCACCTATATGAAGGAGGGCGCCGCGAAGCAGGAGAAGAACCGGGCAAGGCTGATGGACGAGATGCACAAGTATGAGCAGGACTGTACATTCCTGAACACGGTGCAGAGAGGCCGGGGCGGGTACGGACGATACCAGTTCCTGTGAAACGGGGAGGTGACGGGCGATGGCGGACGTAAAGAACAATCTTGGCAATATCGCCGCGATGGCGGAGAGGCCGCAGGCGACCACCAACCGCCCCGCACAATACAACGACCGGCGCAACCCCTACTTTGGAGATCCGACGGCGCGATTCGTGCAGGCATACGGCAAATACGCCAGCGACTACACCGCGTGCCGGGTGCAGGGGCTGGACAGCGACCCCAACAACTTCTACGAGTGGAGCGAACAGCTGGTACGCTTTGCCGATGCGCGGAAGAAGGGCAACGCCATAGACCGGCCCATAGACAACTATAAGGAAATCCTGTTTGTAGACCGGCGCATCGAATATGTGCCGGAGGGCGCAAAAATGGAGACAATGGGCTCCACATGGCTGGTGACGAACCCGGCCAACATATCCTCTGCCGTGGGCGGGGGCATCATAAGGCGGTGCAACGCCACATGGAACCATCTGGATTGGTACGGCAACGTGCTGAAGGAACCGATGGTGGTGGAAAACGTTAAGCTGAACGCCAACGCCAACGACTTTCAGGAGACCATGCTCATCATGCAGGGGTACTTTAACATTACCATACAGCGTAACGGCGAAACGGAAAACCTGGATGTGAACAGCCGCCTGATCCTGGGGCGGATGGCGTATCAGATCACCGGCTACGCGGACGTGGCGCAGGAGTTTACCGGGGACGACGAGAGCTGCCGGTTGCTGCGGTTTACGGCGCGGATGACGGAGCTGGATAGGGAGAAGGACGACCTGGTTCGCCGGGTGGCCAACGCCTATCCCTTCACCTGGGAGGTAAACGTGAGCGGCAGGGCGGCCATGAGCACGGGAGAAAAGGCAAAGTTTACCGCCGCATCCCTGCGAAACGGAGAGGCGGCGGACGGGGACACAGAACACCCCACCCGCTATCTGTGGTACAGCAGCGACGAGAGCGTATGCCGGGTGGACCCCACGGGAAACGTAACGGCGGTGGGCGAGGGAGAGTGCACCATCACGGCGGTGCTGGTGCAGAACGAGGAGCACTACGGCACCTATACCGTGACGGTGGCAGAGAACGTAAGCGGCGTACACTGGCAGACGGATCCGGTGGAGAGACTGGAAGCCTACGGCAAGACCGTGCTGACGGCCATATACACCGAGAACGGCGCGGAGACCGGAGATGCGGTGGAATGGACTTTCACCGGGGCGGCGGAGGACAGCTACACCGCAGAGGTGGACGGCAGCACCGCCACCGTGTACTGCTGGGGCGGGAGCGTGAAGCCTTTGACGGTGACTGCCGCCTGTAAGGGCAAGAGCGTGAGCACGGACATCACACTGGAGGGGTGGTAAGAACGATGGCAAAGCCGATATGTGAGCACGCCTACCGGAAGGTAGGGGAGATCATCATACGGTGCAGGAAGCAGACGGGAGAGCACGACTTCTGCTGCTACCAGTACCACTGCCCGGACAGCGGACGGTACGAAAACGCGGCGCAGTGGCGGAACTGCTCACTGCGCTGTAGGGAGAAAAAGTAAATACGTGAGGGAATTTCCATTATGAATCTGAAAGGAGCAGGAGAGATGGAAAACAGCATTAAAGAGCGCAAGCCCATTACCATGAAGGAGGTATTCGCCAAGGCTAACGCTTATGTGCCGCTGATGGAGAAGGCGGCCATCGTGAGCCACTGCGCGGAGAGGTGCATCGACCGGGTGGTGGTGAATACCGGGGAGCGCTTCCGGGGCGATGTGCCGCCCATGTACCGGGAGAACGGACAGCGGAAACGGCGCTACCTGCTGGGCATACTGGCACGGGCGTATCTGCGGCTGGACTTCGACGGCTGCGAGGAGGACAAGTGGCTGATGAGCGCCGACGACTACGATCTGGTGGGCGGGGTGCAGCTGGTCAACCAGATAGACCGGATGAAGAAGCAGAGCGACGCCCTGCGGGACAAGGCGTATGACCTGCTGGCGGATTACCGGGACCTGGAGAAGATGCTGAACACGGAGATCAACGCCAACCTGGCGGTGATGAACGATGTGGTGGCGCGGATGGCCATGAGCAGCGCGGCGGCCATGACGCCGGAGAGCATGAAAGAGCTGGTGGAGCTGGCGGAGCAGGTGCAAAAGGGCACAAAGTGATATTCAAAGCGCAACGAAAGTAAAAGTTGCAAAAATATCAAAAACGCAACGAAAACTGTAATGTTTCATGTGAAACAATTAGAAAAACGGAAAGCGGGGTGAGGGCGTGAACACAGATTTCGACAGCCCCTACTATCCATTTGAGCGCGTGGAAACCGGTTACGGCACCTTTAAGGGTGCAGAGAAGATACCGAAAAAGATCGTGAATTACCTGCTGGACCTGCCGGACAGGAACGGGTACACGCCCGTGGACGACAACGCAAGACCCCGGGTGCGGCTGATAAAGTACATCTGCTGCGACGGGGCGAACCCACTTGCCCAGCCCCTGCCCACGGCAGAGGAGAAGCTGAGCATTGTGTTTGACGGTGAGTCGCCGGCGGTGGACACGGAGGAGCAGAAGGCAAAGCACCCCAAGGGGTACAGGCTATTCCCGCTGGAATACTGGGGACAGGCGCAGAGCATGGCGCAGACGGTGGTAAAGGTGTACATCGGGCGGGTGATCCCAAAGACGCCCTTTACGGCGGCGGTGGGAATATACTTCGACATACTGTGCAACTACGGACACGAAACCACCACGCGGACGGACGATTACTCCCGCAGCTATGACATGGAGCAGTGCATCATTGAGGCACTGAACGGCGTGAACATAGGCGGAGCCGGGGTGATGACCTTTGACAGAGGGGCACACGCGGACAACGGATCCCACGCCATATACGACCAGGGCATGAATGTGGGACGGCGCGTACACATGAGCCTTGCTTGGGCGGACAGCGACGAAGAAAGCGTCGTGACCACATTCTGAAAGAACGGAGGACGGCGCAGATGGATGAAGTGACTTTTGACCACCGGCTGACGGAGGTGGAACAGCGGAGCAAAAGCAACACGCACCGCATAAACGAGCTGGCCGAGGAGCAGAAAGCTCTGAACGAACTGGCGACCTCGGTGGCGCTGATGACCCGGGAACAGAAGAATATGCGGGATGACCTGTCGGAGGTCAAGAAGGACGTAAAGAGCCTGACGAACCTGCCGGCGAAGCGGTGGAACGACGTGGTGGAAAAACTGGTGTGGCTGGTGCTGGGCGGCGCGGTGACGGCGCTGCTGGTACAGGCGGGAATCAATTTATAAGAAAACTGCATAATCAATAAGGAGCATAAAAATTATGAGCAGAGTAATTTTCTATAAGACAGCGACTTGCCCGTACTGTGGCAAACTGGCTACGTTTGCTATGGATGAAAAGCGGAAAAAGGTTTGCCGGTGCAATGGGCTGGAAAAGGCGCTGGAGCCGGGAAATGAAGTCAAGGTTATTATCGTAAAGGTGTTTCGTGAGGGAGGAAAAGAGTTTATATGGCGATCTCACAGAGCATAGAACGGGCCTGCCGCAGGTACGAGGAAGTACAGGCGGAGGGACTGACGCTGTACCCCATCCTTGTGGAGGAGATGGAGACATTCGAGTTGGCGCGACCGGGCATTGACATCGTGCAGCAGAGCCTCCCTGTGGCGTATGCTGTGATGCCGCTGCTGGCGGCTTACTACAAGATGGAGTACGACGCGATGGGGCGCGGAGAGGAGACAGTGGGGCTGCTGTCAAGGGCGCTTTTGATGCTGGCACTTTCCCTGCGGCTGGGGAGAGGAAAGCCATTGGACGAGCGCTTGAAGGCGTTTCGCTGCAAGGTGGACACGAAAGACCCAAGCCGGTTGACGGCGGTGGAGTTCGTGCTGCACGGAGAGGAGCTGTGGCGCATTACGCCGGCGCAGTTCCAGTACCTGCGGGAGATCATCGCTGCACAGAACGGAATTGAGCTGACACCGCCGGAGGCCAACCCGGAACTGGTGGAAGCGCAGCGGGAGCTGGCGGAGATGAACGGCGGCGCAAAACTGAGCGGAGATGCGTGGGAACGGGTGGCGACGGTGGCTGCGCTGGAACACGCGGAAGAGACGGAAATAGAGTCGTGGCCACTGCTGAAGCTGCAGACGAAAGCAAAAACGTGGCAGCGGATATTGGGGTACATGACCTGCACCATCGCGGAGGCGAGAGGAACACAGTGGAAACGGGGCAACCCGTGGCCGAGCCTGTTTTATGACCGGGTAAGCGACGGAAACACGGCACTGCGGCCCGTGGAGGAAGCGACACGTGGCATGGGACAGGCATAGAGAAGGGAATAGGCCCTGCAAGCGGGCAGGGCGGAACGCCAAGTGGGGCGAAGCCAACGGGAAACCGGGGCTTTGCCTCCATTTTTTATATCAAAAAGGAGTGAAAGCGGAATGATTACTTTTACCGATCCGAGACTGTATACCCGCGGCATCTGCGCCGCGCAGTTCGCCGACATGGAAACGGGTCAGGTCCTGTTGAGCAGCAATAAGTTCCAGGAAGGCAACATCAACGTGACCGTGAACAGCGATCCCCTGCGTGCCGGACTGAACAACGGCATTGCCACCATCATCGAGAGCGACCCGGACATCCAGGTGAACTTCACCCAGGCCAACTTCGACCTGCGGACGAAGATGGCGGGCGTGGGCGGCGCTGTGACCTACAACGCTGTGGCCCCGGTGTGCCAGGTGGTGACGGCGAACAGCACCGCGCTGAAGGTGGACGTGACCGACGGCGCCCCTGTGGCACAGTATGCGATGGCAAAGCCCTACGCCTATGTGCAGGAGACCAAGAAGGCTTCCGGCATCCAGCAGGGCGGCATCGCCTATGAGATCGCGGCGGACGGCACCATCAGCGGCTTTACCGCGGTGAGCGGCACCGAGTACAAGGTGTGGTACTTCGTGAACAAACTCAGCGCCATGTGCGGCAAGCTGACCACCGGCATGAACGGCAAGGTGGGCCTTTTCACCGCCCAGCTGGCGGTGTACGGCAACGTAAATGCCAAGACCAACGAGGGCACCCGCCAGGGCTGGCTGTACATCAACGTGCCGCTGAAGCTGCAGGCGGACACCGCCACCGTGACCGGCAGCCAGAGCAACTACGACACCACGCAGATCGTGGGCCGCGCACTGAGCACGGATGAGAGCGTGATCTCTGACAAGTGCGAGGACTGCGCCGGCGGCACCCTGGGCTGGTACGTGTACGTGCCGGACAACGGCGCGGAGGTGGTGACGGGCATCGTGACCGCCATCGGCGGCGTTATCAACGTCCCCGTCAGCGGCACGGTGCAGGTGAAGCCCCAGGCGGTGCTGGAGAACGGCCAGCTGGCGGTGCTGGATCCTGCCAAGTGCGCCTACAGCCTGAACGGCGCACCCAGCGGCACCACCGTGAACGCAAGCGGACTGATCTCCGCAGGGGCCACTGCTGGCGACTGCGACATGACAGTTACCTTCGTGTACGAAGGCACCACGTTTACCGACCAGTGCGCTGTGAGCGTGAAGGAAGCCTGACGACAACAAAAAATCCCCTCCCCTGCCGCAAGGCGGGGGAGGGGGCAGACGCGAGTGCGCTGAAGCAAGACAGCGCATTGGCGTATGAGAGAGAGGGGAGGCGCGGGACATGGCGAAGCTGGTGGGGAAGTTCAGCGGGTTCGAGCAGGACATGGCCGCGCTGGAAAAGCAGGTGAAGGATGCCTTTCGCGCATCGCGCCCCGCACTGGCGGAGGAAATGCGGCAGTGCTTGCGGGAGCACGTGGTAGAGGACGTATACGACAAGCTGGTGCCGGAGGAGTATGTGCGCCGGCGGGGCACGAAGGGATTGGCGGACATGAACGCCAGCGCCACGGTGTATTCGGATGAGCGGGACGGCGGCATGAACCTGACGCTGCTGTATCACCCCAGCGGCGCAACGGACGGCAACGGAGAACCCATAAACCCCCATGTGGACGGGGACGACCTGGTGAACCGGATCGAGAAAAACGACCCCGCGTACAACTGGGGCAGACGGCCAAAGAACAGACCCTTTTTCCGCAACTTCGTGGAGGAGATGCTGGACGGCAGGGCGGAAGAAACACTGGTGCGGGCCATGAACGGAGCGGACCCCACGCTGGAGCTGGCGGAAGATACCGGGATGATACGGGAAGAGGACGATTGGAGGTAGCGTATGGCGATTTTCAAAGTAACGGCTGTACCTGATTTTTCGCAGCTCAAGGGAGAGATAGCGAAGCTACAGAGCAGCCCGGTGACTTTGGGCGTGAATACGCAGAACGCCGATGTACAGATAAACGCCACACGGCAGAGTTTGCAGAAGCTGACGGAGACCTTCAGCCCGGAGGGCGAGCTGCGCCGGTCCGTGGCGGACTACAGCCGCCAGGTGGGCGAAGTGGTGCAGGTGTCCAAATCGCTGAATATGCAGAGCGGCGAGATGGAGATCACCGGCAAGAAGGTGACGCAGAACTTTACGGCGCAGGCCAAGGCGGCGGAGAGGGCGGCGGCACAGGTGCGGGCGGCCAAGGATGCCTACCGCGCCTATGCGGCGCAGCAGAGCAGCACCTACGCGCCGACCGCCATGCAGAGCCGCATAGAGGACCTGACCGGCGTAAGCGGACTGAGCGGTAAGAGCGCCAAGGAGAGCGCGGCGGTATTTGAAAAAGCATATTTGGACGCCAGCGGGAAGGTGCAGCAGAGCACGAAAAAGGCGGCGCAGTCGGTCAAGAGCGTGGGGACGGCGGCCAAGGAGAGCAGCGGCTTTGCCGACCTGATGGGCGACAGTTTCGGGCGCGTGGCGGCAAAGATGGCGCTGTGGCAGGTGATGGGCAACGCCATTGCCGGGTTAAAGCGCAGCTTCACGGAAGCGCTGGAGACCATGAAGGACGTGGACGACGAGATGGTGACGATACGCAAAGTCACCGGCGCGACCACGGAGGAACTGAACAGGATCGAGAAGCAGGCATACGACACCGCCAGCGCCTACGGCGTGGCGGCGGACGAGTACCTGAACAGCGTGGCAAACTTCAGCCGCGCAGGCTACGGCGAACAGGCTTCCGCGCTGGCGGAGCTGGCCACCAAGACGCAGATCGTGGGCGACACGGATGCAGAGACCGCACAGCAGTTTTTGCTCTCTATGGACGCGGCGTACAAGTATCAGGGCAGCATCGAGCAGCTGACGAAGGTTCTCGATGGAGCAAATGAAATTGATAACAATTACGCAACGTCAATAGAAAAAATTGCCGAAGGCTTGGGCAAGGTGGCGCCTATTGCGGCGCAGGCCCATGTGGGCGCAGATGAACTGACGGCGGCTATCGGCACGATCACCGCTGTGACGCAGCGGTCCGGCACAGAGGCCGCCACCGCGCTGCGGGCGCTTTTCCTGAATATCATCGGCGATACCAAGACGGAGATCGACGAGGGCGTGACGTGGACCACCGGCGAGATCGCCGGATTGCGGGATGTCATCAAGCTCTATGCCAAGGACGCCTACGACGCAGCGCAGGCCACGGGCAGCGTGATAAACCCCATGAAAGCCATTGCCGGTTTGTCCAAGAGCATGAAGGACGGGCTGCTGACGGAGCAGCAGCTGATGGAGATGGTCAGCGACATCGGCGGTAAACTGCGGACGAGCCAGCTGCTGGCGCTGATCCAGAACTGGGATATGTACGAGTCCATGCTTTCCGACTTTGCCGGTGCTGCCGGGAGCGCGGACAAGGAAGTGGAAAACGCGCTGGACAGCTGGACCCGCAAGACTGAGATACTGCACAACAAGTGGACGGAGTTCATCAGCCATCTGGTGGAGACGGACACCATAAAGGGTGCGCTGGACGGCGTGATCGGGCTGGTGGAGCTGCTGGACACGGACTTCGGGCGTGCAGTGGTGACGGCGGGTGCTGCGTCTGCGGCACTGGTAGGTGTCGTGGCAGCGATCAACGCCATAAAAAAAGCGGCGACGGCACTTAGCTTGGGATCGCTGAACCCGTGGGTGCTGGGCATTATGGCCGTGGGCGCGGCAATAGGGGTTGTGCTGGAAGTTGTGAAGGCGGCGCAAAAGTCTATCGCCGATTTTGATGCAGAAATCGCGGATGCCAGCGACAAGCTTCAAACCAACAAGACTCGGCTGGAAGAAATCAGCAATATGCCGTGGAATGAGCGCACTGCTGACATTATCAAGGAACGGCAGGCGCTTGAGGACGAAAACGCAGAACTTGAAGAGAAGATCGAACTGCTGAAAGAGGAACGCATTGAGCGCGCTAAAAAAGATACCGGGTCCGGCTTCAGCATTCAGACCGACCAGCGCACAGCGCAGCTGGAGCACGGCGGAGAAATCGAATACGGCAACACTTACTCCGGCGATGAAGCGTATAGCTGGGTCACGGATACGCTGAAGGAATACATCAACGCGCTTAAAGAGAAGGGACGGCTGACCGAGGAGCAGATGACTCAATATGAGCTCATCAATCCACAGGTCGCCGAACAGGTAGAGCTGCTTCAGTTGCTCGAACAAAGCGGAACGGCGCTGACAGCCGAACAGCGGGAACTAATTGCAGCATACAACGATATGTCCCGCGCGATGGAGATCGCGGTCGATGACGGGCAGACGCTTATTGAAAGCTATACCGCGTTGGCAGAGGCGGGTTATATCACCGAGGAACAGTATAAAAAGCTGATCTCACTATACCCAGAGCTGGAAAGCCAGGCGGTGCAGACCGCGAAGGGTTACGTCATTCAAAAAGACGCATTGACGGCGCTGATGAATGCGGAGCAACAGCAGCAGGCTAAGAGCGCCGTGTTGGTAAACGGCCTTATCGCGGAAGCGCAGCAGGCAGGGTATACGGGTAAAGCGCTGTACGACCTGGTGGCGGCACAGATCACGGCAAGCAAGACAAACCTAAATTTCAGTCAGCAGATTGCCGCCCTGCAAGCCCTTGGTTATCAAGCGGGTCTTGCCGCCGCCCAGATGAATGCCGTGTTTGGCACGAACATGAGTTCTGCCGACCAAGTGCGAAATCGTGAACGCACGATTCAGGCGTATATGCAGCAGGGAATGGGCCGCAAGCAAGCTGAGGCCAAGTACCTGTCTGAGATGCAACGGTATTTGTCTTGGTCTATTGGCAATACGACGAGCAAAGTGACGTCTGGCGGTGGTGGCTACGGCGGCGGGACTTCCGGCAGCAGCGCGGCGAAAAAGAAGTATCAGGACGAGATCGACGCGCTGGAAAAGCAGCGGGACGCAGAGCTGGCGGCCATCGACGCGCAGATCGACGCGCAGAAGAAGCAGAACGAGGAGATAGACCGGGCCGAGAAACTGGAGGAGCTGCGGCTGGAGGTCATGCGGAAGCAGGACGCGCTGCTGAACGCACGGAACGAGCGCACGGTGCGGATGTACAACGCCGAGTCCGGGCAGTGGGAGTGGATCGCGGACCCGGAAAAGGTGAAGCAGGCCGAGGAGGACCTTGCGGACGCGAAGAAGGACCTGCGGGACTATGAACGGGAGATGGAACTGGACCTTGCCATAGAGGAGCTGGAGGCGAGGAAGAAGGCCATCGAGGCGGCGTACCAGATCAAGATCGATGCGCTTGACAGTTACATTGATTCCCTGGGCAAGACCGTAAAACAGGAAAAAGAACTGCTGGCGGAGGAAGTGGCGGCCAACGAGGAGGCGGCGGCCAAAATCGCGGCAGCGCGGGCGGCAGCCGCTGCGGGTGCCGTGGGCGGCGCTGCGGCAGGAGCGCTGGGCGGCGGAAGTGAGAAATCCCCGGCGGCGGACAGCGCCCTGTCGGGAGTGATCGCCGGGGCGATAGGCGGATCGGTAGGCAAATCCAGCGGGGTGCCTGCGGGCGCTACAGCGAAGGATATCCTTGCGGGAGGCGGCAAACAGACGGGGATTCCCGGCGGGACGACGGCAAAGGATATTCTGTCCGGCGCGGGGTCGAAAAGCAGTGGAAAGTCAAACCGGACGAGCGTTGTGTCGGGAAGCATTATCGGCGCCGTCAGCGGGGGACGGAAGAAAAAGTACGACAGCGGCGGCGTGCTGCACGGGATGGGCGGCATAAAGGCAACGGTGGACGACGAGATGGTGCTGCCGCCCGACGTGACGGCGAAGATGCTGAAGCCGTCGGCGGATGCGCGGTTCCGGGCCAGGGTGAATGAACTGGGCGGATTGTACGGCGAGACGCCGGTGAGCCGCAGCGTGGCGGGGAGCAGCGATAACCGTAGCTACAGCGACCACAGCGGGCCCACCTACAACGTGAAGGGCATCACGCTGACGGAGCAGCAGGCGGAGCACCTGACAGTGGCGCAGATGTGCCGGATGGCGCACAACGTGAAGCCCTACGGAGGATAAGAGCATGGACGAGAACGCAAAGACGCTGGCGGAGCTGGCAAAGCGGTTGTGGAACAACTTTTATGTGCGGCGGGTGCGGGAGACGCAGACGGATATGGTACGGCAGTACCGGGCGCAGGTGACGACCGCGGCGGCAGACGGGAAAATCGGCGTAAAACGACCCTTTGACGAAACGGAGAGCTTTCTCCCCTATGTGAGCACGATGGCGGCGGCCCCGGTGGGGGCGCAGGTGGTGGTGCTGGTATTCGGCGAGGGGAAGAACGCGGGGAACCACATGGTTTTCATGTACGCGGACGGACGGAATATGTGAGAAAGGACGGCTGGACTATGGCGAAAAAGACGCGGCACATCCTGGTGATGAAAAGTGGCAGAGAGATACCGATAACGGGCATCACGGGACGGTACTACATCACCCGCGAGAGCCAGTACCGCAAGGGAAACCCGGACATACGGAAGATCAGGGCGGCCACGGACGAGGAGTGCGACGCGCTGACGGCGGCGGAGGACAGGAAGAAGCGTAAGCGCGGCTGAACGGAGGGTGCGTGCCATGACGGAGCAGGAAAAATATCTGGCGTACCTGAGAGCGCTGAAGGGCCGGTTTCAGAAGCTGTGCCGGCTGCGCTTTCTGAACCCGGACGGGAGCACGGCGTTCTTCGTGGACAATAACCCGCGAAATAAGCACAGCGGCGCCTTTGTTGCCGACGGGGCGCTGACGGTAAATTTGCAAAACGGGGTAAGGCGAACGGCAAGCGTGACGCTGGGGAACGTGGACGGCGCGTTTGACTACAACGTAAACCACCTGTGGTTCGGGCAGGAGATCGCGCTGGACGAGGGGCTGGTGCTGCCAAACGGCGAGGACTACTACATACAGCAGGGCGTTTTCCTGATACAGAGTCCGCAGGAAACGGTGGAGCCGGGACGGCGGCTGATGCAGTACGAGCTGGTGGACAAGTGGGCCAATCTGGACGGGACGCTGTGGGGCAAGCTGGAGGGCACCTATAAGGGAAAACTGAACGTGAACATCTTTCAGCAGATCAACGCCCTGCTGCAGGACGACAAGGGAAACGGGCGGAAGGTAGACCCTATCCCCCCGGTGTACACGGAGTATTACAACGGCAAGAAGCAGAAGCTGACGGACGGCACGGAAGTAAACCTGGTGGACGCGCCGTACACGCTGGAGGTGGATCCGGGAAGCGGCACATACGCGGAGGTGATACTGGGCTTTGCGGAGATGCTGAACGCCTGGATCGGCTACGACGCCACGGGACGGCTGCGGATAGACCCAAGCCAGGACGACCTGCTGGACAGTGAAAAGCCCGTCAGCTACGCCTTCTCGATGGGGGAGGCGACGCTGCTGGGCATGACATACACGGCGCAAAACACCGAGGTGTACAACGACTACATCGTGCTGGGGGCGGCGCTGGACGACAACAGCCAGCCGGGGGCGAGAGCCACCAACAACGACCCCATGAGCGATACCAACGTGCAGCTGATAGGCCGCAAGACGGTGTGGACAGAGGAGGACGGCTACGCAACGGAGACCATGTGCCGGGACAGGGCAGAGTGGGAGCTGAAGCGGTCCACGGTGCTGCAGAAAAGCGTGGACATCAGCTGCGGGCAGATCTTTCACATTAAGGAGAACGAACTTGTGACGCTGGTGCGCCGGGACAAGCAGGGAAGCCCCACGGAACGGCACCTGGTGACAGGCTTTTCCCGCCCGCTGACGGGAGAGGGACAGATGACCATATCCGCCACCAGCGTGGCGGACTTCCCGGTGGCGACGGTGACGGTGTGGCCGCTGAAAACGGAGACAAAGACATAAACGGAAGGAGGGAAGGACGATATGGCACTTTTCATGCCGACAAATATCACGCCCTCCACGCTGGGAGCGCTGGGCAACGGGACGGTGGATGCAAGCCAAAACATGACCGTGACCTGGCAGGTGGACGGACAGAACGCCATGACGGCGTTTGAGATAAAAATTCTGGCCAACACGGCGGAGAGCGCACAGCTGTACGACTCGGGAAAACGGACGGACAACTGCCCCTTTTACGGGCGGAACGCCAAGGGCGATGTGGTGTTTTTCAGCTACACGATCACGGCGGCGGAGCTGGCTGCGGCGGGAATTACCAACGGGAACAGCTATAAGCTGCTCATCACCCAGTGGTGGACGGACGCGGACAGCGTGACGCAGCAGAGCGCATCGGTATTCGTGTGCCGGAGCGCACCGGTGCTGACCATCAACGACTTTACGAAGCCGGTGGCGGCAAAGGAGATGACGTGGACGGCCAGCTATTCGCAGGCGCAGGGCGACCCCATTATTTGGGCGCGGTGGCAGCTTGCACCGGCAACGGACACGGAGGACGTGCTGTACGACACGGGCAACGTGGCGACGGCACAGCTGGCGTTTTACTACGACGGCTTATTCACCGGGCAGGAATACGCCGTGCGGTGCCGGGTGGAGACCAGCAACGGCGTGGTGGCAGACACGGGCTGGGTACAGTTCGCGGTGCAATACAGCGCCAGCAATTATACCGGCGCGGTGGTGACGTGCGTAAAGCGGAAGCAAAGCGGCGTGCTGGTGTCGTGGCCGGGCGCCTACGACATACCGGGTACGGCGGAGGGCGAATACACCATCCGAAACGGGGAGCTGAACCTGAGCACCGGATCCACGGTGACATGGGACACGGTGACGGGCGAAGCGATGGCGCTGACGACGCCCATAAGCATCGTATGGAAGGGAACGGTCAAGACGCTGCCGGCAACGCTATTCAACCTGACCGGCGCGGACGGAAAGGCGCTGACGGTGACGGTGAGCACAACGGCGGTGCGGGCTATGCAGGGCGGCGCGGAGATAGGCCGGGTGAACGCTGCCTTTGCCCCGGAGGACGAGCTGACGGTCGCGCTGACGGGCGGAAAACTGTACGTGCGGCGGCGGTATGAGCGGGGACTATTCCCGGCGGAGAGTCTGGAACCGTCGGTGCGGCTATTCCCACGGGCCAGCCAGTTCTCGGTGCTGAAATACATGGCGGACGCGGTGATGGCGGACATGACCGTGGTGAACGTGAAGCTGGTTGGCGCACAGGTGTGCGACTACCTGTGGATAGAGGAGGGCGAGTTGACGGACACGGTGGTGACGGCGCTGATGAGCGCAGCGGGGTACACACCGGAGTTTGGCGACAGGACGCTGCTGCTGGCGGACTTTGCTACAGACCTGCGTGGCGGCAACATCGTGGCGGAGGAGCCGCTGACGGGCTGGGCCGTATACCGCAGAGAGGAGGGCGCAGCGGCGCTGGTGCACGTGGCGGACGTAGGGTACGCGGAGCGCAGCGTAATCGACTGCGCGGCGGCCTCACAGGGAACGTACACCTACTACGTATTCGGCGTGGGGGAGAGATCCTTTGTGACCACGGCGCTGCCCAGCCAGCCGGTGACGGTGTGCCTGTGGGACTGGACGATACTCTCCTGCGCGGAGGACGGCGACAACGTATACCGGGTGGAGGAGCTATTCCGGTTCAGCCTGAACGTGGAGAGCGGGACGGTGAGCAATAACAACCGACCGACGCTGCTGGAAAACTTCACCCGATACCCCACGGTGCAGATGGTGCCGCAGCTGTACCAAAGCGGCGAGCTGAGCGGCTATATCGGCGAGGTGGGCACCAATGCGGAGTACAGCGACACGCTGGCGAAGCGGGACGCGCTGTTTGCACTGGCGCTGACGCAGAACACCTTATTCCTGAAAAACCGAAAGGGCGAGCTGATGCGGGTATTCGTCAACGCGGAGATCACCTGCGAGACGCAGGACAACACGCGGCAGCAGGCGCTGATCTGCGCGGTGCCGTGGGCTGAGACCGGAAGCGCGGAGGGCGCACAGATACTGATACGGCAGGGCGACGCCCTGTGGACCGTAGCAAAAAATTGACGGACGAAAGGAGCGAGGGACGATATGGCAGGTTACACGAACCCCGGATGGAACAACGACGCGCCGCCTGCACTGAACGCGGAGAACCTGAACGCGCTGTGCAACGAGGTGGAGGAGATGAGCGCAGGGTTCCCGGAAAAGCAGGACATAACGGACAAGCTATCGCTGACGCTGGCGGCGGCGAGCTGGACAGGGAGCGCAAGCCCCTATACCCAGGGCGTGACGGTCACGGGCGGCACGGCCACCAGTCAGGTGGACATTCAGGCAGACGCAGCGGCGATACAGCAGATGCTGGACGACGGCACCAACGCCATCTACATCGCCAACAACAACGGAACATTCACCGCCTACGCGGTGGGAGAGAAGCCCACCGCTGACCTGAGCGTTCAGGTGACGGTGTACGACGTAAAGGAGGTAAGTTAACGATGGTAATTATCGGTAGGTCGCAAATAGCGGGGGGGGGTGGTGTAGCACCGGATATTGATTTCGAGTATTCCGGGCAGTACATCCGCCGCGCAGAGGATAACGTTATAGAGTTTTTGTCTACCGGCGTGCTGACCATCAAGAAAGATGTGTACACGGACCTGTTTCTTGTGGGCGGCGGCGGTGGAGGTGTAATGAGCTCCAACATCAATAATGGCGGCGGAGGCGGCGGCTACACAAAGACGGTTTTGAACGTGCTTCTGAATAAGGGCACGTACAACATCGAGATCGGTGCGGGTGGTGCTGGCGGAACTGGCGGCAGTACCGCTGACGGCGGCGCTACGTCCATTACGGGCAACAACGGGCTTTTCGCTGCCGCTGATGGCGGCAAGCACGCACCAACTAATACCGGGTCAGGCGGCAACGGCGGCTCTGGCGGTGGCGGCGGCAGCTGGGCGAGTAGTGCCCAAAGGATACCTGGCGGTGCCGGTGGTTCAGATGGTGCCTCCGGTGGCAGCGGGCGCAACTCTGGCGGAACCGGACAGGGCACGACTACTCGTGAATTTGGTGAAGCAACCGGCAAACTCTATTCCGGCGGCGGTGGAGGGGGATATGTATACAACGGCGGATACGATGCAGCTGGTGGAGCCGGTGGCGCAGGCGGCGGCGGCAATGGCGCAAAGCTGTATGGCTCTGGCGGAGATGGAACACCTAACACCGGAGGCGGCGGAGGCGGCGGTTTTGATTACGTCGGCTATAGCAGCTCCAGTCGTCCGGGTGGAAGCGGCGGCTCGGGCATCATCTGTATGCGCGTACACAAAGAATAAACACGGCCTCCGTTTCGGAGGTCGGTACGAAGAAACGGAGGTTTATATGAGCAACATTGTCGGTAAGGCGGTCAGCGTAGGAGGCAGTGGAGGAGGCGCCTACTTCGAATTTACATATACAGGTTCTTCTAATTATAGGCAAGAGGACGATGTGCTTGAGCTTTTGTCCTCCGGTACTCTAACCGTGCTTAGACAATTTGATGCAGATGTGTTTCTTGTAGGTGGGGGAGGCTCTGGCGGTTATGGTAATAACACTTCGGCAGGAACCGGCGGTGGGGGAGGGGGTTACACAAAAACAATAAAGGTAACCCTAAAGCCAAAAACTAGTTACGAAGTGGTGATAGGGGATGGGGCTGCACCTTCTGGACACACAGGTGGAACTACGTCTGCATTTGGGACTAATGTAAATGGCGGCGGCGGCGGCAATAACTATTCAACTAGTGGAACCCCATTTGGTGGGGCTGGTGGCTCTGGTGGTGGTGCTGGTGGTGGATATGGTATTTCAGCTGCTGGCGGATCTGATGGCGAAGCTGGGGTTTCAACTAGCATTGGTGCAGGCGGTTCTGGACAAGGCACGACTACTCGTGAGTTTGGAGAAGCAACCGGAAAACTGTATGCCGGTGGTGGGGGTGGAGGAAACGCCGCCTCAACTAGCAGTGGTAGTCCAGGAGGAAGTGGCGGCGGGGGGGCCGGAGGTGCATCAGGACGTGTTGGAAACAGTGCCACACCCAATACTGGGGGCGGTGGAGGTGGAGGCGGATCTGCCCCTGGCTCTACTTCCTCAAGGCAGGGAGGCGCTGGCGGATCTGGAATTGTGTGCATAAGGGTGCATAGGAAAAATTAAGGAGGAATGCATATTATGCGATACGCATTAATTGAAAACGGTGTTGTTACCAACATCATCGAAATGGACAAGCGGAACGAGCAGTTCTTCCCCTCCGCCGTGTACACCGGTGACAGGCCGGTGGGCATGGGCGACACGTACACGGAGGGCAAGTTCTACCGTGACGGCAAAGAGGTGCTGACGGCACTGGAGGAAGCCAACAACGAGATAGACAGTCTGACGCAGCAGCTGGGAGAGGCTGTGGAAACCATCTATCAGGCGGATATGGAGGTTATCGGATGAGCATGATTATCGGTAAAGCGTTAATT
>ERZ506887.102-NODE-102-length-51829-cov-11.536099_pt1 | contig 51829 bp, 40 predicted proteins | sample MGYA00512905_ERZ506887 | MGnify/ENA metagenome assembly ERZ506887 | reverse complement strand
TATTAACACAAGTATCGGCAAATATTTCTTACGGTAAAAATCCGGTATCTGTATGATTTTGATGATAAACGATGCAATAATACAAACTACCAGACCATATGCAAACATATAGTGAAAGTAAAAAATAATGGATTTGTCGGCTACATGATACATATCAAAATTCGGGAATCGCACGGTTTCTATCGTAAATACGTTATGAAAAATTATATTTAAAAACAGTAAAATTCCATCCAGATATGCAATTATGAAACACCCCTTTTTAAACGGTGAAACCTCGTGAAAAACACGTGTATACTGCTGGGAATACTGCAATACATATATCAGCATCAGATCAAAGGAAAACCGATAAAGTGCTTCCATTATATAAGAAAATGTTTCATTTCCTGAAAAAGCGGACAAACCATTGCTAAGGATCGTAACAATTGCAAAAATGAGGCATTTCACAATGGAAGATGCCACATCACTTTTTATTTTTCTGGAATATTTGATACAAATAAGAATTGGTACTATCATCAGGCATAATAAGATCATATAAAGTTTATCCATGAAGACGTTAAACCTCCATTTAATAATAATTTTTATAACACTCCTGTTTTAGGGTAACTCCCTTATTATTTATAATAACCTAATTTCACCAGATTGTCTAATATAATTCCATTTTCCCTATCCTGAAATATGGTAAAAAAGGGGCTGTAAAATAAGTCCCTAATATAAGAAACGCCAATTCCGGCAAATGTCGGTTTTGGCGTTTCTTTGTATTAACTTTTCTATTTCTAAGCAAGTCTGCATCTTTGGGTATAAAAAAGTCCCCCTTCCTATGTCTCTTTATCTTTTCCAAAGTATAGCTCAAGTATGTAAAGATGTCACTTATCTTTTTAAGGAACGGTACTATTTATAGAAATATCTTTCGTTTTACAAAACAACCAAAAGCTTTCCCTCACAAGAAGAAAGAATTATCCTTTTTTCCTGCAGCTGCGGAACCTCCACTGATGTCAGTGTCACACTGCCGGTGCCGGTATTTAAAAATACCAGGACTTTGTCGTCCCCAAAACTACGTAAAAATACATATACTCCCATCATATCATTGCAGTAAATTGTCCGGTAATTGCCCTTGCGTAATGCCACATGCTCTTTTCGGAGTGCAATCCAGCAGCTGAACTTCTCTGCCAGATTTCCCTGTAATCTGTTGTTTTCTGCCTGCTGCTCCATTACTGCCTGCCAGTCCATGGCTGCCCGATACTCCAGTTCTTTCATTCCCTCGATATACACTTCATCCCCGTAGAATACCGATGGCACGCCCACTCCCATAAAGAGATAGAAAAATGCCAGCTCCATTCTCTTTCTATTTCCATTGCAATAGCTTAAAAATCTCGGAATATCATGGGAATCCAGAAAATTCATCTGTGCCAGGCTCACCTGCCATGGGTAGCGGTAAATCATCCGCTGCATCTGGGCATCAAATTCACTGACCGAAAGTTCTCCCTTTCCAAAAAAATCCCGGCACAGATAAGAAAAAGTATAATTCATCGTAGAATCAAACTGGTCTCCCTGAAGCCAGATGCCTGCTTCTTCCCAGATTTCGCCTATTAGAAATATATCCTCTTTTACCGCTCTCACCGCATGACGGAAGGCTCTCCAGAATTCATGATTGATTTCATTTGCCACATCCAAGCGCCAGCCGTCAATATCTGCTTCCCGAATCCAGTAAGTTCCAACATTGCAAAGGTACTCCACCACTTCAGGATTTCCGGTATTAAGCTTTGGCATTTCCTTTACATAGGCAAACGCCTCATAATCTGGCGGATCAGCGTACTGTATCGTTTCCGGCAGGTGATAAAACCAGTTATAATATCTTGATGCTTTTCCCTTCTGCCGCACATCCCGGAATGCAAAAAAATCTGCTCCACAATGATTAAATACTCCATCTAAAATAACCCGGATTCCTCTCTTGTGGCACTGCTGCACCAGTTCTTTTAAATCCGCTTTATTTCCAAGACAGGGGTCGATTTCAAAATAGTCAATGGTATCATATTTATGATAGGACGCTGCTTCAAAAATCGGATTCAGATAAATGCAGTTTATTCCAAGCTTTTCGATATAGTCAAGGTTTTCACAAATTCCTTTCAGTGTACCACCCAGATGATTCTTGCAAATCCGATCCGGTAAAATTTTTCCATTGCTGTCGCTTTTTCCATCCGGCAAAAGCATATGCCTTGTTGCTTTTTCCGTCAGTTTCCGTCTGTCATTTGCAAAACTGTCCGGGAAAATATGATACATAACAATGTCTTCTGCCCACTCCGGGATATCTAAAATATCCTCTCTTCTAATATATGGAAACTGGAAATATTCTGCCCTGCCACAGGACAGTTTCTCTGCAAATCCTCTTCCATAATAATAAAGGCTTTCTGTATCGTCCTCTAACCGGAAATAATAGCATACCCTGGTATACGGAGACGTAATCTTAACTTCATAATAATCATAAAGCATATCGGATGCCACATGTTCCATTTCACTTTGTTTCACCGGAAGTGGCTCTTCCATTGCCACCCGGTCTCCCCAAAGCAGCACGCACCGTTTTAAATCGCCCTTTTTACAACGGATTCTTATTACCAGCCGGTCTTCTTTTTCTGCAAAAGCAAATTGTGACAGTGGAATATGCAAAATTGCTTCTTTTTCCATTTTATTTCTATCCTTTCACACCACCTGCAGTAAGACCGGATACCATATACTTTTGTATACAGAAGAAAATAATCAGCACCGGAACAGATACCAGGATAGCGGCTGCGGAGAACATTCCCCAGCTTCTGGTGTAATCGTTGGACTGTAACTGATATAATCCACCTGCCAGTGTATAACTGTTTTCATTCAGTAGAAATGTTGTGGAAAACAGATATTCATTCCATACAAAAATAAGTACCATCACAGAAGTTACAATGATTGCCGGACGAGCCAGCGGCATTACTACCTTCCACAGCAGCTGGAAATCCGATGCACCGTCAATTTTCGATGCTTCTTCGATTTCTATCGGAATGGTATCAAAATACCCCTTCATATTCCAGATAGAGAAAATGCACATGCTTCCCGCATAAATAATCACCAGTCCCAGTTTCGTATCCAGCATATTCATCTGTTTTAAAAGACGGAATAATGCAAACATGGACAGAATCTGCGGGAATGCATTTAAGAGAAGCAGTAATTTTAAAATGCCATTTCTTCCCTTAAAACGGTATCTTGAAAATGCATAAGATGACACCATGGCAAATCCGATAGCAATGACCATTGTAAAGAAGCTTAATACGGCAGAGTTATAAAACCACCGCAAAAACGGCTTCTGCGTCAGTATATTTTTATAATTATCCAGTGTAAATTCCTTTGGAAACAAAGATAATCCGGAGGACAATGCTCCACCTCCACTTTCAAAGGAAAGATTCAACGCATATAAAATCGGTACCAGTGCCAGCAGACACAGTATAATATAAAAAATATGTAATCCGCTAAGCTGTAAAATCTGTTTTCTCTTTTTCTTAGTCATAATTTTCCTCCTTTACCCCTCGATTGGTAAACAGCGAAAATACCATGATGAGGAAAAAGATAATAATGGATACCGCAGAGGACAGCCCATAGTTATTTGAAACAAACGCATTCTGCTGTGCATAAGTAATTATGGTCTGTAAGGTTGCCCCTGAATATGCTCCCTTCTGCATCGTAAGAAGATATACGATATCAAACTGCTTAAATGTGGTAAATGTCGTCATAATAACCGCCGGTGCAATAATTCCTTTCATTGCCGGAACGGTAATATGGATGTTCTTCGACCAGAAACCTGCTCCATCCAGTTCTGCGCTTTCATAATAGCTGCGGTCAATGCTGGACAGTGCACCGTCTATCATCATAATCATAAACGGCAATGCCATCCACAGGTTTAGAGTCATGCAGGAGAGAAATGCCGGCACATTGGTGGAAAGGAAATTTACCTTTCCAAAGCCAAGTGCCACCAGAATCTTATTCAGAAGACCAAACTCTGTGTTATAAATGCCTACCCTCCACAAAAGAATGGACACATATGCAGGCATTGCCCACGGGAACATCAAAAGAGTCTTGTATACACGTTTTCCCTTTAAATCTTCTCTTTGAAATCCCAATGCAATAAAATATGCCACAACTACCTGTATCACCATATTTAATGTGGTCCAAAGTAATGTTGTAAACAGTGCTCCAAGGAAACCGGAGTCTGCCTTTAATAATGCCCTGCTATAGTTGGATAGTCCGATAAATTCATAATTTGACCAGTGAAAAAGATTCATATTGGTCAGTGATATATAGCCCGTATAAATAATTGGGAATACGATAACCATTCCAATCAATATCAATGCCGGCATACTGTAAAGCCATGGCGTTAATTTCCGTTTGTTCTTCATATACACACTTCTCTTCCTAATTTTCCTCTTTATATTGCTTCTAAATAAACTCCTTCTTACTGCATATCTGCAATAGCATCCAATGCCTCCTGCTGATAAGTTTCTGCTGCAGTATCAATATCCTCCCCGGATTTGTTGACTGCCGCCAAAAATGCTTCTGCCGGACCCCACATAACGCTCATCTGCGGAATGTTTGGCATAGGCTGTGCAGTTTCTGCAGTTGCTTTCATTGCCATAATCATCTCATTTGCAGCAACATCTGCGTCATCATATGCTTTGCTGTTTGCCGGTGCACAGTTTGATTTATTCGCCAGTGCAATACCTACTTCCGGACTTGCAATTGTCTCTAATACTTTTGCAATTGCTTCTTTCTTATTTTCTGCTGCATATTTTAAGACACCAATGCTCTGTACACCTGAATATGGTGCCAGTCCGTTTCCATTCGGAAGTTTAAAATCCGCTAAGGATTTAATACCAAGATCAATGCCCGCTGCCTTGATTCCGGATACCAGCCATGGTCCACCGATGATTGCTGCTGCCTGGCCTTCATTGAATAATGCAGTTACTGTGTTGTAATCTCCATCTGCCTCCAATGCTGCAAATTTCTTATTGTATGCGATAGCATCCTTGGTTTCCTGTGTATTTAATCCAGGATTTGCATCTTTATCAATAATATATCCACCAAAACCATTGATCACCGGTGCCACATTGTATGCGGTAGAATGCTGATTTACCAGCGCATAAGTTCCTGCATCCACATCGGTATGCGCTACCATATAATCATACAGTTCATCTGTTGTTTCCGGCACATCACCTTCCCATTTTGCCTTATTATACATAAAGAGCAATGTCTCATAATAAACCGGCATCAGGTACTGGGTATCCTTATAATTACCTGCTTCTACGGTCATCGGTAATAAATCCGCCATTACATCCTCACTGATAACATCCGTAATCGGAGCTAAAATCCCCATTTCTGCAAATGTTCCCAATGAATCATGTGCATAAAGATACATATCCGGTCCGTTGGATTCATCATTTCCATATAACTGAAGCTGGTCGGTCAGACCGCTCTTCTTTTCAAAGGTAACCTTGATATTATCCTCTGCCAGTTTCTCATTCGCACAATCCGCAATGGTCTGCATGATATTCTCATCCCCATCATGCCAGATTTTTACCTCTGTCATTTCATCCTCTGCATCATTTCCAAGTGCTTCTGTAGCCTTTCCTTCGTCATTTCCTGCTTCTTTTCCACAACCGGATAATGTGCCGATTGTCATTGCGGTACAGAGCAACAGACTCAACACCCTTTTCTTCATAAAAATACCTCCGTTTCCCGGTTTCTTTAGGAAACCGTTTTCTTTATTTTATTTTTTTCATGCAATTGGTTCCTCTTGCTAAGTCTATATTTATCACTTTTTTCCTTTATTTACAATGTTTATTTGTCAAAAATGATTGACTTTGTTAGGAAACCGCTATACTATATTTTTAAATTTATACATTTTTTCAGGAGGTATTTTATGTCTGTTACCATCAATGATGTTGCCAATGAAGCCGGTGTTTCCAAATCCACTGTTTCTAAAGTTTTAAATCACTGGACCACCATATCCCCAGCCACTGTGGAAAAGGTTCATGCAGCAATTGAAAAGCTTCATTATACCCCTAACTCCCGGGCTGTAAGCTTTGCAAAAGGTGCTACTTCCAATATTGTCTATCTTACCAATCTGGAGAAAGATACTGCTTATCGGAATCCGCATATGTTTGACATTATGTGCGGCGTACACCATACCTTGTCCGAAAACAACTATTCCCTGACGCTTGTCAACACTTCTGAAGAACACTATCCCGGAGAAAAAGTCAGTGAAGTTATCACAAGCGGTTCCTCCGATGGTCTTATCATCCACGGTTCTGCCATTAATAAAGAAATTGCAAATCTTATTCTGGATGCAGGCTTTCCACACATTATCATTGGGCATCCGAGTTTTGAAAGCCGCTTATGCTGGGTAGATACCAACCACGCCCTTGCCGGTGAATATGCCGCTGCCCACATGATAGCCTGTGGTTATACAGATGTCGCCTTTATCGGAGAGCGCAAAACCGATTATATTTCTGCCCAGCGTCAAAAAGGATTTATAGCAGGCATGTTAGACAGAGGCTTTCACATTCCGGCTGCCCGTATCGGAAATACCGATTCCAGCTGCCAGCACGCTTATTCTGTTACTTCTGATATGCTGACACAGCCTGTACCGCCTCGCGCTATTGTATGTGAAAATAACACCCTCGCATTAGGTGTCATCCGGGCCGTCAAAGACCGGCAGCTTTCCATCCCGGATGATATTGCCATACTTACCTTTGACGTCTACCCATATTCCAGCATCATCGACCCACAGCTTACCATTGTAGACATCAATGTCTATGATACCGGTGTGCAGGCAGGCTCCATGATGATCCGTAAGCTTCAGAACCCGGAACTTCTCATCCAAAGCTATACAACGCTTCCTGTTATCATCCAGGGAGAAAGCACCAGACCACTGACATAAAAAAGGGACTTATTTTACAGCCCCTTTTTCGTTATAGACAGAAATATCTGTCATATTTCCGCGTCCACACACATATTATATATAAAACAACCACAGGAGGCGCATATGAGTGCAAAAACAAAAATCGTCGTTGTAAAAATGAAGCATGTCATTCTCACCGGAGTGCTCCTTGGCATACTGCTTCTTCTGATAATTTTCGCTGCTACATATTTCTTTTCAGGTGATGAGCCAAAGCCTGCAGTCGAAGAAACCGGCATGTATACACCGGGTGTTTACAATACATCTGTAGCGCTGGGTGGGGCTGCTATCGATGTGTCTGTGGCGGTGGACAGCAATAACATTAACTCCATAAGCCTTGAAAACATGACTGATTCGGTGGAAACCATGTATCCGCTTGTTGAGCCTGCGATGAACGAGCTCGTATCGCAGATTGTGCAAAATCAGTCCACCGATAATATTTCCTACGCAAACACAAGTCAGTACACCTCCAAAGTGCTGCTCGACGCAATTGACAACACACTCTCCAAAGCAAAAAACTCTGACAGCTCAAATACCGAAGAAAATGCAAAGACTGTATCCGAATCACAAAAAGAGCCCGGGGATTCTTCAAAAACTGAAAATACCTCGCAGTAACCTGCGAGGTATTTTAACTTAATCATATAAATCGTAAAATATATGTATGTATCAAAAATATAATCTACTGCTCACTGTCTGTAGATAATCCCTGTAGATAATCGCTGACAGCACTGATATCTGCGTAATAGCAGTTCACCGGACGACTCTTCTCATAGTACTGATATCCGGAGTAACCGCCCCAGCCTACCAATGCGACTACAGCTGCCGCTGCAACAATTCGTGCTATAACACGCTTTACTTTATTTCTGGCATTTGTCTTTTTACGATTTGCCTTTTCATTCTTATATTTATCAACCTTTGCCTGACTCATTGCTTTTCTCCTTTAACTCAATGCAATAATTCTACTACATTTTGCGGGAGATATCAAGGCATTTCATCATAGCTTCAAAAACACTGCTTCTCATGCCCTTTTCCTCAAGCACACGCACAGCCTGGATAGTGGTTCCGGCCGGTGAGCATACCATATCCTTGAGCTCGCCCGGATGCTTTCCTGTCTCTAGAACCATTTTTGCGCTTCCAAGCACTGCCTGGGCTGCAAATGTATATGCCTGGCTCCTTGGCATGCCGCCTGCTACAGCTGCATCTGCCATAGCCTCGATAAACATAAATACATATGCCGGTGAGCTTCCGCTGACCGCTGTCACTACATCCATGAGCTTCTCGTCTATCATCTCAGCCTTTGAAAAGCCCGAGCACAAATCAAGCACTGTATCAAGCTCAGCCTGCGATACTCTTTCATTTGCACAGACTCCCATCATGCCCTCACCAACCATGGCAGGTGTATTTGGCATGGTACGTATAACCTTTAAGCTCTTTCCAAACATCTCGTCAAACCACGAAAGTGCCTTGCCCGGTGCAATCGAAACAATGATTTCATCGTCACTAACAGTGTCCTTTATCTCTGCAATAACCTCCTCATAGTACTGTGGCTTTACTGCTAAAAACAGAATATCTGCAAACTCTGCAACGCTCTTATTGTCAGCTGTCAGCTTAATTCCAAGCTCTGCAGCATTCTTTTCTCTGGAGCTTTCGGTCTTTGCAGATGCAAGAATATCGCTTGCCTGTGCCTTGCCTGATACCAGCACTCCGTGTATCATTGCCTTTCCCATGTTTCCACAACCTATGAAGCCTAATTTCTTACTCATATTATCCTCCTGCCGTAATCAATATATCTGACTATTCAAAGCATCCAAAATCATGTTTAACAGTCAGTATTTTTGCAAATTATTTTAGCACACTTCATTCAATCATGCAAAATATCTTTTGACTCTCATATCATCTTATGCATCAAAACCTGAATGTACAGGCAGGCCTCTGTGCTCAACAGGAGTGGAAAAAACTATCTGTGTACTTGTCTTGCCGAATTTCTGCAGAGTGTTGATAAAGTCATCAAGATCCTCCGTATCTAAAAACTCCACCTCTATGAGCATAGAATACTCTCCTGTCACACAATTACACTCTATGACATTCTCCACACTCTTAATAAACGGATAAAACTCTTCCTTTTGTACAGGCTCCAGGTCCAGATTGACAAAGGCCTTTATCTTATAGCCCAGATTAACCGAATCAACAGTGGCATGATAGCCCTTTATGATTCCCTTGTTCTCCAATCTCTCTATTCTGGCTGTTACAGCCGGTGATGACAAAAACACCTGTGCCGCTATCTCCTTTATCGCTATACGTGCATTTTCCTGTAGCAGCTCTACTATTTTCTCATCAATCATATCCAATGCATTCTTAGTCAATGTACCGCCTCCTAACCTCTCTTTTGTAAATGTGATTTTCCAACAAAAAAGAGGGCGCAGATAACCTAATATCTGAACGCCCTCGTTCGCTTTACTTTTTTAATTAATTACTTTAGAAAAATAATATCATTAATCAATATTACTTGTCAAGATTAAGATCTGTAATCTCCGTTAATTTTTACATAATCATATGTAAGATCACAGCCCCATGCCTTGGCTGACACATCTCCCTGGTGTAAATCTATGTCGATGTAAATCTCATCCTCATGCAGTATTTTTGCTGCCTCCTCCTCTGAGAAGTCAACTCCGGCACCGTTCTCGCACACCTTGATGCTTCCTGCTGTTGAGCGCAGGTGAAGCTCCACCTTGTCTATATCAAAATCAGCCTCCGCATAGCCTATAGCACAAAGGATTCGTCCCCAGTTGGCATCCTCGCCAAACATAGCACACTTTAAAAGTGGTGAACGGATAACGCTCTTTGCCACAATAATTGCTGTATCAAGATCAGGCGCACCTGCGCATGTGCACTCTAAAAGCTTTGAAGCACCCTCTCCATCCTTTGCAAGCATTCTTGTAAGATTTGAAAGCACCTCGTACAGTGCATCCTTAAAGGTCTGATAATCATCATTCTCTGTAGTAATAGGTGTGTTTCCTGCAAGGCCGTTTGCCATGATGCTTACCATATCATTGGTAGAGGTATCGCCGTCAATGCTTAAGCAGTTGTAGGTAACCTTTACAATCTCGCTCAATGCCTTCTGGATGAGCTCCGATGAGATGGCAACATCTGATGTGATAAAGTTTAAGGTAGTAGCCATGTTCGGGTGAATCATGCCGCTTCCCTTTGCCATACCGCCTACTGTACACTCACAGTCTCCAAGCATGAACTTTACCGCATACTGCTTTGGAACGGTATCTGTAGTCATGATAGCGTTTACAGCCTTGTCGTTGCCGTCTGCCGAAAGTCCCTTTGCAAGCTCCTTTATATGGCTCTCGATAGGCTCAATAGGAAGCACCTGTCCAATAACTCCTGTAGATGCCACGATAACCTCGTTTGGATCGATCGAAAGCTCTGCTGCTGCAAGCTCGCACATTCTCTGAGCCTTCTCTACTCCGTCAGCATTGCAGGTGTTGGCGTTTTTGCTGTTGGCAATAACAGCCTTTGCCGTATGTCCTGATGCCTCAAGGTGTGCCTTTGTCACCTGAATAGGCGCGCCCTTCACCTTGTTTGTTGTGTAAACAGCCGCTGCCTGACACTGTGTTTCTGAATAAACTAAAGCCAGGTCATTTTTGTTTTTATCACTGTTTAATCCACAGTTTAATCCGTTTGCAACAAAGCCCTTTGCTGCACAGACGCCCTTTTTTACCTTTGTAAAACTCATTTGTATAATACCTCGATTCTTTTAATATGTCTAATCCCCAACATATCGTATTATAGATGTATGAATGATAGCCTGTAACATCCTTTCGTTACTCTATCTCCTTCATGACGCTCTTGTAAGCCGGACGGATAATCTTGTTCATGCCGACAATCTCCTCAAGCCTGTGGGCACTCCAGCCAACGATTCGCGCAATGGCAAAAAGAGGTGTGTAAAGCTCCATAGGAATACCAAGCATCTCATAAACAAAGCCGCTGTAGAAATCGACATTCGGAGAAACACCCTTAAAGATATGGCGCTTTTCAGCGATAATCTCAGGAGCCACCTTCTCTATTGTATTATAGAGATTCATCTCATTATCTCTATTCTTTGCCACCGAAAGCTTCTCCACATAGCCTCTGAATATACGCTCCCTAGGGTCAGAAAGTGAATACACCGCATGTCCCATTCCATAGATGAGTCCCTTGTGGTCAAATACCTCACCATCCATCATTTTTCTGAGGTATGCTCTCACCTCATCCTCATCATCCCAGTGCTTCACATGCGAACGGATATCCTGCATCATCTCCATCACCTTGATATTAGCACCGCCGTGCTTTGGTCCCTTAAGGGATGACATGGCTGCAGCGATAGCAGAGTATGTATCTGTACCTGCCGATGTAACCACACGGGTGGTAAATGTGGAGTTGTTTCCACCGCCGTGCTCCATATGCAGAATAAGCGCCATATCAAGCACCCTTGCTTCAAGCTCTGTATATTGATTGTCGGCTCTGAGCATCCTAAGGAAGTTTTCAGCTGTCGAAAGCTTTGGATCCGGCCTGTGAATATACATGCTCTGGTCATTTTCATAATGATTATACGCATGATAACCGTAAACTGCAAGCATCGGGAATATCGCAACAAGTGATAAGCACTGTCTGATATTGTTGTCGATACCCGCCTTTGCTACAAGAGGATCATATGAAGCCAGTGTCAGTATACTTCTCGTCATGGAATTCATGATATCCTTTGACGGAGCCTTCATGATGACATCCCTCGTAAAGTTGGTAGGAAGGGTTCTGCTTCTTCCTAAAACCTCTGTAAACTCAGCCAATTCACTCTCAGATGGCAGCTGCCCGAAAAGCAGCAGATAAGCAATTTTTTCAAAACCAAACTCACCGGGCCTTAAGTTATTTGTAAGTGTCTTTACATTGTAGCCTCTGTACCACAATTGTCCGTCACATGGCACGCTGCTGCCATCCTCGCCCGTTTTAAATGAAACAATCTCCGAAATATTCGTAAGACCTGTCAGAACTCCCTTTCCGTTTACATCCCTAAGTCCTCTGTTGACACCATATTCCCTGAAAAGACTATCTGAAATTGTGTCATTTTTAATACAGATATCCTGTTTTTTTGCAGCGTAATCCGCTAATAAATTATTGCTTTTTGTCATCCATTCACCCTTCCTTTTTACCTTTTAGAATATATTATATCCGTTTTCTTAGAAATTGGCAAACCCATTCATGAATCCGTAGCCAAAAATTTTATTTGGATAGTCGGTTTTTTCTTTTCTGCGGCAGTTTCTTACCATGACATTTTTTATATCCACTCCGTTTGCGAGCAAAACATTGCCTCTCACTATCATCCACTCCATGATGAGAGCCGCCACCGCTGCAGTGATTGCAGCAGCCGCCGATGTGCCACTTAGTGCTATATACGTTCCTCTTAGATTTGCCCCTGTGATATCCACAGCCGGTGCTACGAGATCCGGCTTTATTCCACCATCTGCATCAAAGCCCCTTCCCGACTCTAAAAGTATTGCATCATTTAGGGAATTATAGCCGCCCGCCGTTATCACAAGCTTGGCATCCGAAGGCATGGTCAGCGTGGTATCAGGCTCCGAGACAATAAAGCTCACATCAGTATCAAGAAGTCCTGTCATCGGGAGCCACATATTAAAAACGCCTCCAATAGTACTAAGTGGAAATACCCTGATGGTCCACACTCCCTTCACCACCTTTTCAAAGCGGATAAATATAAGCAAATCCTTCGTCTGTCTGCCGGTCTGCCTGTAGTCAATAGTCACCTGTGTTCCTTCAAGCAGAAATGAGTATTCACCGCTGTCTATTCGCATTGGTACCCCGGCTGGATTTGATTGTCCGCTAGGCGATATGACAGAAAGCGTAAATAGCTCAGGGGAAAGTGCCCAGCATTCCAGATAAAAGCCATCCATATCCTGCTCAACATTTATCTCAATATCATCGACTGTATTTGTTATGCGCCCTTTATAATGATGCCTGCTGTTCGCCTCATTGCCCGCTGCCGCAACCACAGCCCTGCCTCTTTTTGCCGTGATATAGTCCAGATACTCTGAAAGGTCCTCAGCTCCCGTGTGGCTTCCGTTATTGCAGCCAAGCGCCATGCAAAAGACAGCCGGTGCTCCCTTTTGACCTGCAAACTCATCTGCAAAATGCACTGCTCTCATCACATCAACCTCCGAGTACACTATTTTACGATCCGGAATAAAGTAGAAATCATACAGCTTTTGAGGTGCCCTTTTCAGCTTTACGACAATAAGCTTAGCCTGTGGTGCCACCCCTACAAAATCATCCTGCGGTCTGTCATTGCCACATATCACGCTCGCCACAAACGTACCATGCCCATCCTCATCGCCCGGTATGCTCTCATATGGATTTTCCGATAAAATAGCAGCATTTATCTCATCCTCAGAATAAACCGTATCCGTATTCTGATCCCAGAGCACTGCAATCTTCGTCTTACCCTCAGGTGTCATAAAAGCCTCCTGCGCATAATTCACACCTGTGTCAATAACCACCACATACACACCATTTCCGTATAGTCCCGGAACAAACTCCCTTTGAAGCCTGAACACACCGCTCTTTACAAGTCCCTGCGTGGATAAAGGAGCAAGACACTTTGGAATAGCCGAATACGAATAAACTCCCACCATAAGTGGTGGGAGTCTTTCGTAATCCTCATATGTCCATATCTCGTAATCATCGCCCAATGTCTCTATGATATCAGGAGCTATTACCGGTGGAATGAACTCCTTTTTTGATACTATGAACTGCATATTTTACCTCATATGATATAATATTTAGATATGAGGGTCAAAAGATATTTTGACCCTCATATAATTATATTCTATAAATAAAAATATGCTACAATATTTATCTAATATAAACAAAGCTTCGACCAAAATTTACTCGCGGCTTCCATGACATGTAAAATAAATCACCTGGTAATCCTGCGAAAGCACCGCAAGCAGCCTTCTGCCTCGAGCAAGCTTCTCATCATCCAGATTCACAAACGGATCGTCAAGTATGAGGAACGGCTTCTCGCCCGGATACATCGCATCCACAAGCGCAAAACGCATACATATGCCTATCAGGTCCTTGTAGCCTGCCGACATGGTTCTCACATCGCGAAGCTGCCCCTGCTCCTTCATCCTTATTGAAATATTGGCATCCACCTGCCAGTCTCTGTCTGTATTTTCTGTCAGGATACCGAAGTACTTCTGGAAGCCATTGGAAATAGGCGCCATGTATCTGGCAGTAAACTGCTCCCTTGCCCTGGTCAGATAGTCTGATGTAAGCCCAAGTATCTCGTACTTATGCTTTTCCTCAGCCTGTATCTGCTTGCAGTTGCGATACTCCTGCTCCTTTTCATCCCTCATATCAAGCTGCTCCTGCAGATCATCCATCTGTCTGCCGTACTGCACTAAGGATGCCCTGATTTCATCGAGGCTGCCTTCCACCTTTGAAATCATCTCATTGAGCTCATCAAGTGTATACGGACACTCATTTGGTGCAAGAAGCTTGTCCATATCGTTGTCATTCTCAAACTGCGCTTTCTTCTGAAGAGCACTGTCCATATTTTCCTTTGCAAAGCCGGCCTCTGCGAGCTGCTTTTTCATCTGTGAAAGTGCCTGTGTATATTCTGCAGCACTGTCATATCCATAGAGACTTAAATACTCATCAAGCGAAGCCTTTGCCTTCTCATAGTCAGCCTTTGTCTTGGCGCGCTTTCCTATCTGCTCGTTGAAACGACTGTAGTCATGAGCCTTTGTGCGAAGCTCATAAAGCTTCTCCTGATACTGCGATTCATCTGCTTCAATCGAAAAGCTGTCAAAAAACTGCGATACCTCATGCTCCATTGATGTAATGCCGCTTTGAATCTGCTCAAGCTGCTCCTTTAATTCCTGAATCGGTATCTCCTTCTGCTTTATATTTTCCTCACGCTCAGCCATAAGCCTGATGTATGCTCTCTGCTTTTTGTTGTTCAGACGGATTCCATAGACCATCATGACAACACCGCAAAGCGCCATAGCGACTCCAGCTATGCCTACCACAAGAAACATGATTTCCTTCACATTGTACTTCTCATTCAGACTGAATACCGTGGCAACAGCCGCTGTCAAAAGGCCGATAACCATAAGCACAATACCTGCAGGTACAAGCTTAGTCTTCTCAGGTGTCTCCGGTTCCTCCTCATCATCTGCCATCTTTGCAAGTGAGGTCATCTGCGAGAGCTTTAGCTCCATATGGCTGTACTCATTCTTGACGCTCTGGATGTTTGCAATCTTCTTTTGCATCTCATCAAGACCATCATCAGATGGCACACCATCCTTAAACATACCTGAAAGTGTATCTAAATACTGCTCCTCCTCAGGCGTAAAGCTCAGATTATCTTCTACAGCCTTTAAGCTTTCAAGCTCTCCGGCCTGCTTTGTCTTTTCCAAAAGCTCTGCCTCATCCGGTGCTTTTTCTCCAAAGACTGCCATTGCTGCATTGTAAATGCTCTCTTTCTCCTTTGCAACAGCACAAAGCTGCTCGTAGTTTTCACGAAGTGCCTGCTTTCTGCTGTCCTCAGATGCCACCTGAAGCGCCCTGCCGTACTCGGCTCTGATACCGATAAGCTCCTTCTTCTGGGCAGTTTTCTCATCTATTTTCTCTGAAAGCTGTGCTGCCGCCTCATCCGCTGCCTGATACTTCTTAAGCTCCTGTTCCAAGGCTGTGAGTGTATTTACACGCTTTTTGATAGAGCCTGTAATACGGTTTGGGGACATCTTGTTCATCATGTCCTTAATGTCCGCTGTCGCCGACTCGAAGTTGTTGATGTCATTTGTATTTTCCGCCATATTGCCAAGCTTTGCGCTGATGCTGTCTGATGACGAAAACATGCAGTCTGCCTGCGCTATGTATATCGTTCTCTTGAACGAGCTGCGGTCGAGGTCAAAAAGCTCCTCTCCAAGCAGTGGTGAAAAATCATCACACTCAACCATGGTTGCAAGCCTGTACAAATGAAAATCATCCTGCTTTTCTGTGAGGCCAAATGTCCTTACAAGTCTGTACTCCACTCCATCGGCCTCAAAATCAAGCTCTCCACCATAAGTGCCGCCCTGCCATGGCTTATAGAGCTTTCTTTCCCTCTCAAAGGCGCCCGGCTCCTTTTTCGTATCAAAGCCGTAAAGCATAGCCTTCAAAAAAGCCGCAAGTGTACTCTTTCCCCAACCGTTTGGCTGGTTTATGACATTGACTCCATCATTGAAATTGATATTAAGATCGGACAGCTTTCCGAAGTTGTTTATGTGACAAGCTATTAATTTCAATTTCTAAATCTCCTCCCCGCTAAGCGCCGATATACCACACCTGATGACCTCAGACTTCTGCTCCTCGGTCATATCTGAGCCAAGCACCATCCGTATGAACTCACCCTTAAGTGATGCATCCTTTTCGTATTCACTGTAATTGATGAGAAGTCTTGTCTCATCATACACCTTTTCATAATAGAAATATTCCTCGAACATATCCTTGAGGAAATCTGTGTTTATCTCACAATCCACGTCCACCTCACCTACAAGCACGAACTTTACCATGCTTCTCGATGAATATTCACTGTCCGAAATGGCCTTTTCCATCTTCACTGCCACATCCTGTGTGGTCATGGCTCCTGTCACATCCACATACAGCGTGTAGAGGCTCCTGTACGCAAACGGTACAAAGCTAAAGCCTGCCGTGAGCTTCTCATCATCTATATCAAGCACCACAAAGCCCTTTTGTCCACACTCATCAAAGCCTCTTCCCTCTAAACAGCCGCTGTAGCAGTACATGCCACGGTTGTCAAGCTGTCCGCTCTGATACTCATGCACATGACCGAGCGCGAGATAATCAATGCCCTTATTCTTAAGGTCGCCTGTGGAAATCTCATCACCGAGCTGTCCGTGGAGAGTGACAACGTTGTAATTGTCATTGTCGAGCACAAGAGAATTGTACATGGCAGCCTGATTAGATTTGTCTATCTCAAGACCTGTTATTGTGATATTTCCATAGCTGTATGAGGTCCACTGATTAGAAAAAAGCTTAAGGTTTTCAGGGATTTCATCGAGCTTCGATATGAAATTGTCCGAGTCGTGATTACCCTTAAGATAATAGAAATCAATATCCGGATTTGACGTAATCGAATCCTTTACCAGATTTCTGGCAGTCGCTGACACATTTCTCGTGTCAAATAAATCGCCTGCTATGATAATCGCCTTTACATCGTTATTTTTGGCGTACTCTATCATCCTTGAATATGTACGCAGTATTTCCATTTTTCTCTCTTTTGCCTGCTCCTTTGACAGATTCGAGGTCATCTTCGAATCCAGATGCAGGTCTGCACAGTGGATAATTTTCATTTTTGCCAATTCCTCTCTTACGAAATATGCGGTACCGCATATTTCTGTGCTGAATAGTTACAATCCTTTAACAATTAAACGTGCTGACTGTCTGCAAGCTCAGGTGTACCTCTCATCTGAATGAGCGGGCCGCCCTTCTTCTCAACGTAATCTTTAGTGATTGTAACCGTGCCGATATTGTCATCCTTTGGAATCTCATACATGATATCGAGCATGAAATCCTCTATAATCGCACGAAGAGCTCTGGCTCCGACCTTCTTCTCCTTTGCCATCCTGGCGATGGCATAGAGTGCATCATCGTCGAACTCAAGCCTTACCTCATCCATCTCAAGGAGCTTCTGATACTGCTTGATTATGGCATTCTTTGGCTCCTTCAATATCTTTACAAGCATATCCTCGGTGAGAGCCTCAAGTGAGAACATGATAGGAAGTCGTCCGATAAACTCAGGAATCATTCCGAATTTGCGGATATCATCAACAGTTGCCTGCATGAGCAGGTTCTCATCCCCATCATACTTGTCCTTCAAATCAGCCTTGAAGCCTATAGAAGCCTCCTTGTTCAGGCGCTCCTTTATGATATCCTCAAGTCCCGGGAAAGCACCTCCACATATAAAGAGAATATTTCTCGTGTCAACTGTGGTCATTGGAACCATGGCATTCTTGCTGCTGGCACCAACCGGCACCTCAACCTCTGAGCCCTCTAAAAGCTTTAGCATACCCTGCTGCACTGACTCTCCACTCACATCACGCTGGTTGGCATTTCTCTTCTTTGCAAGCTTGTCTATCTCATCTATAAAAATGATACCGTGCTCAGCTCTCTCCACGTCATTATCTGCAGCCGCAAGAAGCTTACTTACCACACTTTCGATATCGTCACCGATATATCCGGCCTCAGTAAGTGATGTGGCATCTGTTATGGCAAGCGGCACATCTAAAAGCTTTGCAAGAGTCTTTACGAGATATGTCTTTCCTGAACCTGTAGGTCCGATCATGAGCATATTTGATTTCTCAATCTCCACACCATCGAAACTCTTTGAACTCTGCTTTGCAGTTGTCTTTTCTTCCTCTGCCTTGTGCTTATTGTCAGCCATGACACGCTTATAGTGGTTATATACTGCAACCGACATGACCTTCTTTGCATGCTCCTGACCTACCACATAGTCATCAAGACTTGCCTTGATCCTATGCGGTGCAGGAATTGAGTGAATGTCAAGAATCGGCTCGACCTTTTTCTCTTCCTTTGGTTTTTTCTTCTTAAGCTTCTGGCTGTTTGGTATGCCTCCTGTCAGATCTGACAAATTTATCATGCTGATATTGGGCATATTGCCAAAATCCATATTGCTTATATTTCCCAGATTTCCGAAATTGCCAAAATTACCGTTGCTCATGGAGTCAAAGGTCTTTTGCATACAATCGTTGCAGATGCACAGATTTGGCTGGATATGTATCATCTTGCCTGCCACGCTCTCCGGTCTGCGGCAGATATAGCAGACATCCTCGTAGTCGTTTGACTTGTTATCGTTTGTATTATCTATGTTATTTGTAGTTTCTTCATTATTATCCTGAATATTGTCAGGTACTTCCTTGAAATCATCATTATTCATAGGTGAATTACCGCCTTTGTATCATTTGGCTGCTTTCTTAGCCATTTAACTATTATACACTACTGAATAAATGCGTGCAAGCAAGCTGAGGCGCTTTTGAAAAAAAAGAACCGACAGATCAAAAGACCTGCCGGATCCATTTTCTTAATATCTATTATAACAGCTCCATAAGAAGCTTATTGACAACAGCAGGATTTGCCTTGCCCTTTGTAGCCTTCATAGTCTGACCTACAAGTGCTCCGATGGCTTTCTTCTTGCCATTGTGGTAATCCTCCACTGCCTGTGGATTTGCATCGATGACAGCCTGGATTGTGGCTTTAAGCTCACCCTCATCATTCATGCTCTTAAGCCCATTCTCCTCGACATACTGCTCAGGATCGATATCCTCCGAGAATATTTTCTCAAATACTTCCTTGGCAACAGATGAGTTGATCGTGCCTGCATCCACCAGATCTACAAGCTTTGCAAGGTTTATAGGTGAGAATTTTATCTCATCTGCATCCATATCATTATCCTTTAACAGTCGCATTGTCTCAACCATCAGCCAGTTTGAAACCTTTTTCGGCTTGCCGCAGAGCTTTGTGGCAGCCTCAAATATGTCTGCCATATGCTTTGACTCTGTGAGAATCTTTGCATCGTACTCAGGGATGTCGTATTCCTTCTTGTAGCGTGCAAGCTTCTGTGGACGAAGCTCAGGCTGCTTTGCCTTTATCTGTGCAATCCATTCATCGGATACAACGATTGGCACGAGGTCAGGCTCCGGGAAATATCTGTAGTCCTGCGCATCCTCTTTTGAACGCATGGCATGTGATGATTCCTTATTGTCATCCCATCTACGTGTCTCCTGTACTACCTTTCTGCCCATCTCAAGAAGCTCTATCTGGCGCTCACGCTCGCCTTCTATGGCATGTGCAATAGCCTTGAAGGAGTTAAGGTTTTTCATCTCAGTACGTGTACCAAACTTCTTGGCGCCCACCTCTCTGACTGAGATGTTGACATCGGCACGCATTGAGCCCTCATTCAATTTACAGTCAGATGCTCCGAGATACTGGATGGTCTGACGCAGAGTCTCAAGGTATGCTATAACCTCCTCCGCAGAGCGCATATCAGGCTCTGATACTATCTCTATAAGAGGTACTCCGGAACGGTTATAATCTACGATAGATACGTCCTCCCACTCGTCATGAACGAGCTTTCCGGCGTCCTCCTCCATGTGGATTTCATGGATTCTGACGTTTTTCTTTCCGTTTGCTGTCTCAATTTCTACTGAACCATTGCGGCAGATTGGCAGATAAAGCTGTGATATCTGATAGTTCTGTGGATTATCAGGATAGAAATAGTTCTTTCTGTCAAATTTGCTGTACTGTGTGATGGTACAGTTGGTGGCAAGTCCTACTGCCACTGCGTACTCTACAACCTGCTTGTTTAAAACCGGAAGTGAGCCGGGCTGTCCCGTGCAGACAGGACATGTATGTGTATTTGGTGCGCCTCCGAATGCTGTGGAGCAGGCGCAAAAGATCTTTGTTTTTGTAGCTAACTCTACATGGACCTCAAGTCCGATGACTGTCTCATAGTTTTTCATATCCTTTTTGCCTCCTTCCTACTGTGCACCGGCAGATTTATTGGTTTCTGCTGCATTTTTGTTACTGTATTCCTCCGCAATAGTGCTGCGCTTAAGCTCTCTTGTTTTTTCAAAGCTGTAGGCTGCGCGGATGATATTCTTCTCCTTAAAGCAGTCTCCGATGAGCTGTAATCCGATTGGAAGTCCGTTTTTGTCCATGCCGCACGGAAGCGATATTCCCGGAAGTCCTGCGAGGTTTACTGATATAGTGTAAATATCGCCGAGATACATCTGGATTGGGTCACTTAGGCTTTCGCCAAGCTTTGGCGCTGTTGTTGGTGCTGCCGGTCCGAGTATCACATCATATTTGGCAAAGGCATCATCAAAGGCTTTCTTGATAAGTGCTTTTACCCTTAATGCTTTTAAGTAATATGCATCATAATATCCTGATGAGAGTACAAAGGAGCCGAGCATGATTCTCCTCTTCACCTCAGGTCCAAAGCCCTCAGAACGCGATTTCTTGTACATGTTGTGAAGGTCTGTGTACTCTTTGGTACGGTATCCGTATTTGACACCGTCGAATCTGGCAAGGTTTGAGCTTGCCTCCGCGCAGGCAATTACATAGTAAGCCGGGATGGCATACTCTACAAGTCCGAGGTCAAATTCCTCCACAACAGCACCTTTTTTCTTTAATTCATCTGCCGCTGCAAGGATTGCCGATTTTACCTCAGGGTCAAGTCCATCTCCGAGATAATCCTTTGGAATACCAATCTTCATACCCTTTACGTCATCGACAAGAGCCTCTGTAAACTTTAAATCGCCTCTGTTTACTGATGTCGAATCCTTCGTATCATATGAAGCGATTGCCTCAAGTATAGTAGCACAGTCTGTGACATCCTTTGCGATAGGTCCAATCTGGTCAAGCGATGAGCCATAGGCAATGAGTCCATATCGTGAAACTGTGCCGTAGGTTGGCTTGATTCCTGTCACACCACAGAAGGAGCTTGGCTGTCTGATTGATCCGCCTGTATCTGAACCGAGTGCAAACGGTACCTCCTGTGCTGCAACTGCTGCACAGCTTCCGCCTGATGAACCGCCCGGTACGTGCTCTGTATTCCATGGGTTTTTGGTTGCTCCAAAGGCAGATGTCTCTGTTGTGCTTCCCATGGCAAACTCATCCATGTTGGTTTTTCCAACGATGACACAGCCTGCATCCTCAAGACGCTTAACAGCCTCTGCTGTGTAGGTCGGAATAAAATTATAGAGTATCTTTGATGAACATGTGGTGAGAAGTCCCTCTGTACACATGTTATCTTTTATCGCAACAGGTACACCTGCAAGCGGATTCTTAAGCTCTCCTGCATCAATTTTTGCCTGAATCTCTGCTGCTTTTTTAAGCGCACCCTCTTCGTCTATTGTGACAAAGCTGTTTATCTTTTCTTCTTTTGCTTTTATAGAAGCAATGGCAGCCTTTACAGCCTCTTCCACTGTAACTTCCTTTGCCTGTATTTTCTTGCCGAGTTCCACGGCAGTTAAAGACATTAAATCCATTTTTCTCCTCCTTGCCGTTATTCGCCGATTGTCTTTGGTACCTTGAATCCGCCGTCCTTCTTGACCGGTGCGTTGGCAAGTGTTGCTTCACTTCCGTCACCGTTTGTGACAACATCATCTCTGAATACGTTGTTTACAGGGAATACATGGCTCATTGGCTCAATTCCCGCAGTATCAAGCTCCTCGAGCTTGTCGATATAATCAAGCATATCTGCCATATCCTTCTTGGCAGCCTCTGCCTCCTCCGGTGAAAGCTCAAGCTTTGCAAGGATTCCGACATACTCCATAGTCTCGTCAGAGATTACGTTTCTCATGACTCCGTCCTCGCCCATCACCTTTGTGGTAACAGCCTGCTGCTCAGGAGTCTCCTCCTCAGGCTCCTCGTCAAGTGCTGCACTTCTGACCTTTGCATATACCGCTTCATCGCATATACCCTGATTGTTGAAGCCTGCATGGCGTAAAGTACCCTCATAATCCATGCCTGCTGCAGCCATCACCTTGCCGGAATTTGGATTTTCAGTATCATGTCTGGCCCATACACGTCCGGCACCAACCTCATTAATGAAAAATCTGATGATAGCAGTCACCGCCTCAGTCATATAACCTTTATTAAAAAACTGACTTCCTAAGCAATATCCAAGCTCAATGCTCTCCGTCTTTTCATCAATGCTCACAACCGAAATATTGCCGATAGGCTGCTCAAGGTCATTAAGCTCAATAGCCCAATTGTAATACTCTGTATTGTCATACTGTGCAATCCAGCTCTTTATCATATCCTCTGCCTCATCAACACTCTTGTAAACAGGCCATGTAAGATACTTAACTGTCTGCTCATCGGAAAACCAGTTGTAAAAAACATTTTCCGCATCTTCTATTTCAAATCTTCGAAGAGTAAGCCGCTCTGTGGCGATTTCTCTTGTTCCTATATGATTCATACGATATCCTTTCTCTCTTTCCTGATATTTTATTTTTTGGGAAATGTACCAATATCTGCCCAGGGTGCGCTAAACACTCTGCAACGCATGGGTGTATATATATTGCGAAGACAAATTTTTAACAGTTCCGACGTTCACAGCCTGTAATACCTCACAGCATACGTCCTGACAATAACCTATCCGCAGGAAATGTCGGAACAAGCTTAAAAATTTTCTGAACAAAATATATACACACATGCAACCTCAAGGCCTTACAGCGCACCCGTCACACCCCTAGAAGCTAAATTCTATGGCTCCAATCTGCTGAGATCACGAGGAAACAGTGTAGCCTCACGCACATTATCCTCTCCGATAAGCTGCATTGTAAGTCTCTCAAGTCCTATTCCAAGACCTCCATGTGGCGGCATGCCGTGCTTAAAGGCTGAAAGATAGCTCTCCATACCCTCTGTCTCCATGCCACGCTTTGCGATTTTTTCCATAAGCTTGTTGTAGTCGTGGATTCGCTGGCCGCCTGTTGTGATCTCAAGACCTCTGAAAAGCAGGTCAAAGCTTAAGGTGTATGTCTCGTCTGCCGGATCATCCATGGCATAGAACGGTCTCTTCTTTGAAGGATAATGTGTGACAAATACAAAATCACTGCCATACTCTTCCTTGAAGTACTGTCCGATAAGTACCTCCTCCTCCGGCTCTAAGTCGAATGGGTTTCTGAACTGTCTGTTATATTTTTCTGCGACACGCTGCTTTGCCTCGTCAAATCTGACTCTCGGTATGCTTGTCACGTCAGGCAGCTTAATCTTTAAAAGCTCAAGCTCCTTGGCGTATGAGGTCTTTAAAAGCTCCATGGTGTACTGCAAAAAGCCGGTCTCCATCTCCATGATATCCTCGAAGCCGTCAATGTAGCCCATCTCGAAATCGAGTGATGTATACTCATTCAGATGTCTCTTTGTATTGTGCTTTTCTGCTCTGAAAACAGGTGCAGTCTCAAATACCCTGTCAAAGACACCTACCATCATCTGCTTGTAAAACTGCGGGCTCTGCTGTAATATAGCCGGTCTGTGGAAATATTCAAGCTTGAAGAGGTTGGCGCCTCCCTCAGCTGACTTTGCACCAAGCTTTGGCGTATGAATTTCTGTAAATCCATTATTATAAAGGAAATCCCTAAAGCCCCTTGTGATACCCTCCTGTATACGGAACGTAGCACGCTCTCTTGGATTTCTGAGTGCCACTGCCCTGTTATTGAGCTTTGCCTCAAGCGATGTATTCAGTTTCCATTTGTTAATCTGAAGCGGCATAGGCTCCGCCGGCTCAGATAAAATTGTGATAGTGTCAAGACGAAGCTCGAAGCCGTTTGGAGAACGGTCATCACTCTTGTATGTGCCGCATACCTCCACGGTATCTGCTTCCTTTAGATCATCGACGCTAAACTGGGATTTGCCCGGCTCGTATACACACTGTATGAGTCCGTCCCTGCGTCTTAAGACGATGAATGCAACCTCACCCATATCTCTTATGGTGTGAATCGCACCCTTTACTTTGATGTTTTTGCCCTCGTAGTCGCCTGCAAGAATTTCTGCGATACCGAGGTCTTCCTTTTGAACTGCTCCTGTTAAGAATTCCATATTTTTGTGCTCCTTTGATTTTTTAAGCGGGACGGAATACAAATTTATGTAATATTGTATATAGCCCACGAATTGCTACGTGCTGCGCACTCCCGCAATTCTACGCAAATTCGCAATTCGCACTATCGTGCTACTTGCTCATTTACGTTAGCGTTTCAGACAGATACACATAACTGTAAGTAAACTTACGTTATGTGCCTCTGTCGAAACTGGGCTATATACGCCAAAAAGCCCCGGAGCATATCAAATTAATGAAATGCTCCGGGGCGAAAATTCTAAAAATATTCCGCGGTACCACCCGCTTTGAGAAAAAGGACTGTTCCTGTTTCTCCACTCTTATCCGTAACGTGGATGAATCGTATCTGCCTACTTTTGATATATAAAAAGCTTAATTCACATACGATAAACCTATCTATGCAATAAACCATATCAATCGTTCAACAGATCTGCTCCGGTAGTGTTCCTGCAATCAGCTCTTCCAAACAGCGCTCTCAGTCGGTGACGCTGTATTCCTGTCGGTGTCTGATGATCCAAGTCTCCTTCAACGCATTTATTGTTCTTTTGTTGTTTAACGTTATAACACAATAAACTTATTATTTCAACCCATCATAGTCAAAACTTAAGAAAATTAAGTATAGGAATATATTATAGTTTTTCTTAATTATGGTTATAACAGAGCCTTCTTTTGCAACAATTATTAAATAAATTTAGGCCATTGCCTATTGCCTTTATTGAATTCGTATTGTAGAGTATATCTGGTATAAATAGTTAATAAATAATAATGAGGCAGGTAACACTTAATGAAAAAACTATTATTTTTTGATATAGACGGCACTCTCGTTGATTTCGGCAATAGCACCATGAGCCCATCAACCGCTGATGCTCTAATAAACGCAAAACAAAACGGTCACATGATTTTTCTTTGCACCGGACGTAGCTACAATCAGATTTATCCATCATTAAAAGCCTTTGATTTTGACGGCGTGGTGGCTGCTGCCGGCGGTTATGTCACTGTGGGTGATAAGGTAATTGCACATCATGTCTATGGGCAGAATCTGTTACAGAAGGTTCTTGACACTGTTGGTGACAACAACACAGGACTTATCTTCCAGACAAAGGATAAAAGCATCACAAACCACAAGTGGGCCGACAAATTCATATCAGCATTCTCAAAGCAGTTTGACATGCATGTGATACAGGACAACCCGACATTTAAAGATATCGTAATTGATGATGAATTATCAAGCTTTTCTAATCGATACGCTGATGTTGAAAGCACCATCTACTGCAATTGCAACTACCACATTGATGATTTAAGAAAGCTCCTCGGCGATGAATTTGTAGTAACCCTGAGCAGCTTTAAAGAGCCTGAACCTTACAGCGGTGAGATTACATTGCGCGGTGTCAACAAGGCAACCGGCATACGTGATGTGGTAGAGTTTCTTCACATGAGTCAGGCTGATACAATAGGCTTTGGCGATGGCCAGAATGATTTTGATATGTTGCGCTACTGTAATGTCGGTGTTGCCATGGGCAATTCCAGCGATGAAGTCAAGGCTGTTGCCGATATAGTGACAGACGATATCAAAGAGGATGGGCTTAAAAATGCCATGGTGCATCTTGGACTTGTCTAAAAATGCACCATGGCATACTCTATGCCTCAATATTCATAAATCTGTCCCACTCGCACTCGTCTTTTGATGCCGATACAATCAAGGTGTACGATCGCTCATCTGTTCCATCGAATACGAAGGTATAATTTTCATTCTCCTTCTCGATTAAATAAGCGTATCCGTCAAGAAAATTGTTGAAGGTGTCGATATAATCTGCCTCCTCTATCTCCTCGTCAGCCGTGGTGCTCTTTAGGTTGCCATCGGCATCATATGTCTTAAAGCCCTCGCGTATGAATGAAATAATATTTGCATCTGAAAGCTTTAATATAAGGCCGTTTGTCCTCATATCACGGATATCTCTGTTTTTAGAATTATCTGCCTTTATGATTACGTTGTCAAGGCATATTTTGAAGGTGCCAAAGCTCATCATGATATCGCTCACATGCACATCCGAAAATTTGAAATGTGTAAACTCGTTTTCTGTCCTGAATTTCATCTGTTATCCTCCGTATATACTCATGCCGATATTTTATCAGATAATTTTGCTTTGGGCAACTTGCATTTTATAATGTGCCGTACAGCTCAAGTGTATGGCCTACACTGCCTGCACCTATAAAATAATAGTCGCTTTGAGTGTCACCGTCTGCAAAGATATACTGTCCGTACATCTTTATATTGCAAAAGAGTGCTGTGCGGCTTGATGCGGCAGCGATTCCATAGCCCTTGTTTGACACGACAAGCGGCAGCCTCTGCTGTCTGCCTCCGAACGAAATATATCTGGCTTTGTTTGTCAAATCAGTAAGGTCTGTCGCAAGTATTCCCTTGGATTTGAGCTTTTCCGATTTGTCCCAGTCAAAAAATGTGTAGCACTCGCCATTATTTAAAAGCCTTGGCTCTGTGGCATTTTCACTTACAAGGAGATTTCTGCCGGCATCAAAATACTGTATGGCACCGTTTTTCTTTTCTATCCTTAGTATCAGCTTCTCCGTTTGAATTTCAATAAGCGATTTGGATTCCTTTGCCACCCATTTGAAGGCTGTATCGGCCTTTTGCTTCCAATAGGTTTTGTGCGGCTTCACTCCAATTCCTTTTACAAAGATTACGCGTACTATCTCCGGTGTTATTGGTATCACATAAAGTGTGCCGTCCGTTGTGGCGATTTCAACGTGCGATTTACCTTTTTTGAGCCATTTTACCGCAAACTTGCCCTTTGAATGCCCCTTTACATGAAGTATATCGTTGTCCGGAATTGAGCCGTATGCGTATGGGGAGGGATTTAGAGGGAGGCTGCTCTTTTTTGCAGCCTTACTTACTTCCTTAATCTTAATTTTATTTGCCATATCTGTAGCAGTACATTGTGTTTGATTTTCACTGTCTTTTTTTACAAATGCAGATAAATCAAGCTTCTTATTATTATCATCCGGCTTAGTCAACTGCTCTGGCTTTAATGCAATGCGCGACGGACCAAAATACTCTCTTTCATCCATATCGCGTCTGCCATCAACACGCTTTTGCTCTTCTATCTCTTTTTCTGTCAGTTGCTGCTTTTCATATTCCTTTGCCTTGGTAAGCGGCTCTGCAGAAAACTCCTTCTGATGCCTGTTGGAAGGAGCAGGGTCTGCAATAAGCGGTGTCAGCCTGCCCCGGTGGAATACCGAAAGCTCATGAAGTGCACGGGTAGCCGCAACGTACAAAAGCTTCACATGACTATCATCAGCCGGATATTTTCTCTCTGATGGGTCAAACAGCAATACAGCATCAAACTCAAGTCCCTTTGTATACGCGACCGGAAGTACCATGACTCCTGCACCAAACTGTGCAGTTTCAATATCATCATCTGCTATTTCTATATGTTTTTTAAGCTCAGCAGACACCTTGAGAGCCTCTGCCTCATCACGGCACACGACAGCTATCGTCTCATAGCCTTCACTCTGCCAGCCTTTTATCGTGTCAACCGATGCCGAAATCAGTGAGCGCACATTGGCATACTCCTCTATGCGCACTGCGTTTCCATGCCTAATAATAGGCTCCACCGGATAGATTGCAAAATCTCCATGGCGCAGTATCTCTGTTGCAAATTCTGAAATCTCAACAGTGTTTCTGTAGCTCTTTCGAAGCAGACCGAATGCGTCATATGTGCCTGTGAGTATCAGCTTTTTCAAGTCCTCCCAGTCATTTAAGCCATACTCAAAATGTATATTCTGCGAGGTATCGCCCATGATAGTGTATGTGCAGTTTCTGAGGCAGTAATGCAGACAGCAGTATGCCATCATGCCAAAATCCTGTGCCTCATCAATAACTACATGACTCGCCTCACGAACCGGATCTGTCTCCTTGATGCGCTTATAAATATATGCAAGCGCTGCCAGATCATACACATCAAATGAGTCATTTGGAATATCTATATCATATTCCTTCTCCTTCTGACTAAGCAGAAACTCCCTGTAAAAATCATACACAGAGCCTTTCCAGTCATCCTTACCGAAATAGGTTTTGTATTTTTTATCAAGCTTTCTACGCTCCTTTGCAGGGAACTTCACTTCCTTACCGAGAACCTCATTTTCATACTTCGAGTAAATTATCTCATTTAACATGAGGATTTTACTCTGCATGGAAAGAAGCGGATTATCATGCAGATAAGTGTCTATCAGCACCTTTCCCACAAGCAGATTGCCTGTTTTTTCCATGTAGACCTCATCCCTTGGAATACACTTTTCCTCGTAATCTAAGCAGAATTTTTCAAGAGCTTCAAACCATTCTTTACTGCCCTTTATGCTGTTTCTACTGTCATTTTTGCTGACTTCATGTATGCTGTACTTTTTGTCATCCCAATCCTCGTACAAAAGCCTTGTAAAAAGCTGCTCCATAGTCATCTGTTTTATGCCGTACACATCAAGCTCCGGAAGCACGCTTGTAATATAGTTCAACAAAATGTGGTTACTGCCTATAATGTAGAAATCCTCCGGTCTGAAATCATCAGCATAATTATATAAAATGTACGATATCCTGTGCATTGCAACCGTTGTCTTTCCTGAACCTGCAACTCCCTGCACAATGATATTCGTCTTTGGCGAACGGCGGATAATAAGGTTTTGCTCCTTTTGGATTGTCGCGATAATCTCTCCGAGCACTGCCTTTTTATTCTTAGCCAGATACTTTGTCAGAAGCTCATCATTTGCTACGACATCTGAATCAAAAAAGTCGATGAGCTTATCATCTGCAATCTCATAGGTGCGCTTTCTGTTTAAATCAATCTCAAAAGTACCCTCTGAGCTCACCGTGTACTTACATGGTCCAAGACTGCTCTCATAATATACGGATGCAATCGGTGCTCTCCAGTCAATGACCACAGGCTCTGATGCATTCTTTGCAATACCGACTCTGCCTATATAGTATGACTCCTGTGACTTCTGACGCGGATCCTTAAAATCTATTCTGCCAAAATACGGCTTTTTCCGCGCCTTTTCACATCTTACGATATTTCTCTCGTTCTCATGAAGCTGCGCTGTCGCATTGTTCCACAGGGCCAGTCCCTCCTTGTCCTGCGCCTCGTAGACATCTCTTAAATCATCTAAATCATCTGTCAGCTTTTTTACCGATTCCTTTGCACGGTCCAGATTATCCTGTGCAATCCCTATGATATTCTGAAGCTGTCTCTGCTCGTCTTTTAATGAAATTCCCGGTAAATCATTTTCTGTGCCCATCATGCCTCCACGACTTATATATGCTGTGATTATACTATACTTTTAATCTCATCTATCCTGTCAACACAGGCAAAAAGCATCTTTTTCAGCTCCTCATCAGGCTGTGTCAAATCCGGCACCATGACAACCTTACAGCCTGCAGAATATGCACTTTTGACACCATTTGGCGAATCCTCTACCGCCATGCACTCCTCAGGTGCCAGCTTAAGCTCGCTGCATGCAAACTCATACACATCAGGTGCCGGCTTTCCATGCTCCACCATAGGTGCACAGATGATCTTGTCAAAATATCCGTATAGCCCTATCTTTTTAAGATATTTCTCAGCTCTTTCTATATCATTCGCTGTGGAAATTGCTCTGTGAATGCCTTTTTCCTTCAAATATGTAAGTATCTCGATTGCACCGGGCTTAAGCTCAATACCCACCTTTTCCAGATGCTCCTCCATGATTTTTCTCCGATATGCCCTGATTTTATTATAATCCATATCCGGATCATGAAACATATCCTTAAGATGCTGCGGTGCATACGGCTGCCCGAGGCTTCGCATTGAAAGCGCCTGCTCATCTGTCATCTCATAGCCGAATTGCTTAAGTGCCATCGGCCAGAAAATACGATAATATTTCTCGGTATCTATGAGTGTTCCGTCCATATCAAATATTACTGCTTTTACCATTGGTTCTCCTTACGTTCTGTCTGGCTTTACTACGCTTCACCTGTTAATTTCACCACGGTCATATCATGGTGCATGGCCTTTATCACCGGGCCAAACATGTCCTTTGTCTTTATCCTGAGGCTGGATGTATTTATGCATGGATGACATCCGACCCACTCACCTTTTAAAACATCCTCATCCACCAAAAGTCTGACCGCATTGTCATGGTCATTCATCAGTCCCATCACACTGACTGAGCCGGGTGTGATATCCAGATATTTTTCCATATCCTGCGGACTTGCAAACGAAAGCCTTGCACTGCCTATCTGATGCGAAAGCTCTTTTGTCTTAAAGGTCTTGTCTCCCGGTATCATGAGCAGATAAAAATTAGTTTTCTGGCGGTTGCACAGAAAAAGATTCTTGCAGATTGTTGCGCCGAGTGTCTTGTCAATCTCCTCACAAACCTCCATCGTAAATGCCGCTTCGTGGTCTATTCTCTGATATTCGATTCCCAGTTTGTCCAAAAAATCGTATGTACGAATTTCTTTATCCGGTCTGCCTGTGGTATCTGTCGGTCTTCCATTCTGTAATTGCATTTGTGCCTCCTGAAATTAATTATCGCAGCTGTGTTCAGCACCATAACCGCTGCTATTATTATCTTTTAATTGCTATAGCTATAGATTATACACCTCTTTTATGTATTCTAACAAGCCCCGGCATCCACTGATTACATCATCAAAGGTCGCATCAAAATCACCTGTATACCATGGATCTGCAACATCGCGCGCTGCTGTAAGCTTATGATTTGTCCCGTAATCAGCAAATGACAGCATCTTAAATATCTTCTGCTGACTGTCACTGCCACCTGCAATTCTTGTCATATTCCTGATATTTGCAGTGTCCATTCCAATCAGAAGGTCATAGTACAAATAATCATCGCGTGTCATCTGTCTCGCGCGGTGTGGAATAAGAGGAATATGCTCCTCATATAGCTTGTTTTTGGTGCCGTAGTGCGGCGGATTGCCTATTTCCTCACGGCTGGTCGCAGCTGAATCTATCTCGAAAACAGCATCTAGGTGCTGTCTGTGGACCAGATGGGTGAAGATGCTTTGGGCCATGGTGCTGCGGCAGATGTTGCCTAGACAGATGAAAAGTACTCGTATACTCATATAAACTCCTTTCAAAAGGCGCTTTTCTGCTGCCATTTGCAGCGTTTTGCGCGGTGTTAATTTTTCTTTATGTATCGGTTATTTCTGTACATAAAATGCAAATCTTAGCAAAATTTTGCAAGATGTGTACAGCAAACGTAGTAGAAACGGAGTAAAAAGCGGGTGGGGTTACTACTCAATTTTGACAAAAATCTCATATCCTTTTTCCAGTTCAATATCGGTCACTATTCCAACCTCACCATTGTCTACTTGATCTACATCCTTATCATTAAGCTGTATACTTACAATAGAAGTACAAATCCATTTTCCATCTTTTTTTGCATATATCATTTTTCCAACTTCCAATTTAACATTGTTAAGTGTCAATATACCTGCTTTAGGTTTCTTAAAATATTCCTCATAAATCCCCACTCTAATTAAATTCTTTGGAAGTAACGAAATAAGCCCCCATTTATCTAGTGATTCTCTTGTTTCTTTTTTCGTAAATATACCATTTTCTATCAACTTATATTGATTGTAAAGCTGCCATGTAGTAAGAAGACCTCTTTCATCATTTTTAGCATAATCTATTTGATTATCACTAAATGGAGGATTTTGTCTTAATGAAGGCCTTATATACCTTTGATGATTCACAATATAAATTGGCAATATTTCTTTGTCACGATGCTCTTTTTCTCTTCTTCGTCTATGTTTTGCTACCTGTGAACATTCTGCATCTGTAGATGTTCCCCCAATACCTTTAACTTCAATAATAAATAATTTATCATCTTCCAAAATCTGTATATCTTCTCTTAAAATATCTTCATTTCCATCAATTGCTTCTACATTTGCAAAACCAAGCCACTTAAAGTATGTACATACAGCTTGAACTAACTTATCCCCTGTTTCTATCAACAAATCATTCAAAAATTTATACTTCTGGTCAATAGCATTTCTTCTCTCATTCAATGACTTAATTTTCGAATTATATTGTTCTTGAATTAAAGTCCGTTCTTTCTCAAGTTCAAGTATTTCTTTAGGTAAAAAATCTTGTTCTTTTATCCATTCAAACTCTTTTGATTCAGGGAAAAAATCTGGCAATATTTCTGGCAATACAGATGTTACTAACCTTTCAATCAATTCATCCTTCTTTTCACAAAACGGAAGCAACAGTTCATAGCCTGAATTTTCTGAATATCCTATATCCGAAACTACCTCTCCATCTTGATTTTTTAACAATGGTAAGAAATTAGGATCTGCAATTGATTTTTGAGAAGTTCTATCCCATTTTGTTGGTAACTCAAAAATTACATTATACCCTTTAACATATTTTGCTATTAAATTTGAAAGATTGCTATTGTCTGATATTATTTTCTTTCCGAATTTTGATGTTGCACTAGCTTGAATAGTTTCATATATGTTATGTACTTCTTCACTCGGATAGCTATATTGATTTTGTTTTAACACTTCTATAATATTATATTTTTCCGAATAACTACTTCCCGCAAAAATAATTTTCAGTACTTTTGTTTTTAACTTGTCTTTCATAATGCTCAAAACAAGAGGACTAGGTCTAAATTCTTTCTGAGGAAAACTCAACTCAAATAAATATGGTATACCATCCGGTTCATCATCCTCTAAACAGTGTCTTGTATCATTCTCATTTTGTAAATCAATTATGACCACACTATATTCATGCAAATTACTTATCATACTATATTCTAGGTCAACATATCTCTTATTCACATATTCTTCGTACTCAACAGTTTTAGCCACTCCCAGATCACCAGTTGCAACAATATAATTCTGACTCAACCTTTCTGTTATTTCTCTGTTATTAACTATATATATTTGTGGTTCTTTATACTTTTCCATTTATCTTTCATCTCCAATCATAAGAAAGTATTATTCACATTCGTTTGTCTCTTTATGTTTTAATCTAAGCAAATACAACATTGCATAAGCACGATTATACAAGTATTCGATAAACAGTGAATCATTTAACGCCTCTCTCTTTTCTTTTGCCGCATTCAAATAATCATTGTGTCTTACATCAAAATACTCATTAGACAATTTCATTAATTCTTCCAACTCTTTTTTTACAACAGCATAAACTTTGCCCTCCATATTATCACTCACACTCAAAGCCAATGTTTTATACTGCTCATTTCTACTGTCTCCTTGAGTAGATATAAGATATTGCAGTGCATCAATAATAAAATCTAACGCACTTTTCTTTTCCATCAAATCTTTGCTATTAATCATATCTTCCGAAAACTGTATTTTACGCTCAAACATCCTATAATTAATAATTTTATCAATAGGAAATGTTGTTTTATATCCTTGCTTTATTACAATCCCACTTTGTAATCTATATGGTAATTTAAATATTTTAAATCTATCATTTACTTCTATAGTGAATTTGTAATGACATTCTCCGGAGTTAATAATCCAATACTTATATGCAATCTCTATAAATGCCTTTATATCATTAAAATCACCTGTATTATTTTTCAACGAATCTGGATAAACTGTACCTCTATACAAGGTAAATTCATGGTCATAATCCAAATCTAAAAGCCATATTCCTCCATCCCAATTATCCCATCGCAAATATTTATCATCCAACAGTTCCAAACCAGGTAATTCTGTTTCAAACCAATGAATAAACGAATTCCAAAATCTTTTCTCATTTACATTTTCTTCGATGCTTTTACCTTTATATTCGATTCCGCTGTCAGCCAAATACTTTATCAGCATTGCTCTCGTAGTGTTTGCATCTCTTATTTCTGTTCCTGTCCTTATCAATAAACTTCCTTGTAAATTTGGTATATCATTTTCAAAAACATTTACTATTTCAATTAACAAATTAACGATTTCTTCATCTGGTTCTATTGCCGAATTATAATTATCAATTGCCATATCAATTTTCTTTATATAATCATTAATCATTTTTTCTTTAACCGAATTAATTTTATTTGACATTCGTTCACCTCTACACAATATAACATTCAAATTATCTTCTTAATCCTATATGCTATTTATTATATCGCCATTTTCTTCTCTTTTCCATAACAAAAACGCCCCAGCCTATCGCCAGAGCGCCTCCAAACAAACCTATCTCACGATGGACACCCTTGCTTTCGGCTATATCCTTCCCACTACCGGGTGGATTCGGGACTTTAACCCGTTAGAAACATGCGCCGCTAGGCGCACAACGAACAATATCCCCGTCAATGACGAGGATATCTTCTATGCTGGTGTGCAGTAATCTGCTTAAGATTACAAAATTGTCTAAGCTCGGTAATGATCTACCTGAAATCCATTTGTAGACTGCTTGTGGATTTTCAAATCCCATAGCATTCTGCACGTCTTTCACGGTATAACCATTTTCCACGAGCAGTTTCTTAATCTGTCTTCCTGTTTCTTTTTGCAGGACCTGCAAATACATTGGTTCCATCTCTTTGTACCTCCGTAATTTTCTTCCATCCCGAATCACAAGTTTACCTGTAGATGATTAGTATAATGGATTCTATTACTAATTGCATTAAACTTTTGGTTTAAGATTTACTAATAACTCAATCCCACAGGTCATAGAAATATTGTTTAAGCATATCTATAGCTTCATCCTTACACTTTCTTCTATATTCTTCCAAACGCTTTTCTTCTTCGCGATATTTATCGGAAATCTCTTTATACTCAGGCAACTCATCCATAAAATGAATTGTTTCTCCGCCACCGCGCTTTCTATTTTCCTCTAATTCTTTCTCAGTTTGAAGTTTATTTCCAAATAATCCAAATCGTTCCGTAAATTCATCCATTGCTTTGGAATGCGCTTCATCAAATGGATTCTTTTGTGAGCATGTATCTTTCTCCGCTTCTCGCCATAAAAATATCATTTTGTCTAGAATGCAATTCCACTCCTCATGGCAGGTATCATTTACAAGAATTCCATTTTCATTGGTATAGTTTTCTCCCAAATATCCTGGTGAACCCGTTCTTGTATCTTTCAGTGTTTGCAGCATATCCGGAATAAGCGTCTGAAAAAAAGAAAACATCTCCCAAACATCACAATCACAATAGCCCCTTGTAATACGCTGTTTACTCCACTTTACGCATTTAAAAAAATGTTTTATTTTTGCCAAGATTTTGCTTTTCTTTCCGAGACCTGACATAGCAAAATCATATTTATTCCATATATTCATTGGGTCTCTTACTTCATAGCTTTTGCTTCTTCTCATTCCAATCCATCCCTAACTTAAAATGGAGCCATAGCTTACGCCATGACTCCACCATTAAATATTTGCCCACATTGCAGCCATGTGGATATTCCTCAGTCAACTGGCTTAACACTTTAACCATCTTCATGGATTTCAGCATATCTCTATGCCTAAATCAATGTTTTTATTTTACCTAAAACAATTCAATCATTTAAAAGTTTACAATTCACAATTAAATGTTCAAATAAGACACAAAACCGTTAAAATTGGAGATGATTATCAGTCATCGCTGTTAAACCAATGTTTTCAAAGATAGGATTCGAACCTACAACTTCACGATTACAAATCATGTGCGCTACCCATTGCGCTACTTTGTATATTGGTAACCCAATTTTCGCTGAATTGGTATACTTATCTTGTAACGTAACCCTGTTACGGGAAGCCAGATTTAGGATTTTCGCAATGCAGGCAAATACTTTATGCTATTTCAATCAAAGTAGTCGCATTAGACACTTTAATCTGAGTATCTAATTCCTTTAAAAGTGTATTGTTCTTTTCCTCCAGGCTCTCTATCTTTTTCTTGATATCAAGCGGATCCACAAGTTCTGTTGTGTTTTCCTTCACATATGCATCCACGACTCCAAGAGGCTTATCGTCTTTTGTCAATTTTATCTGATATCTTCTTTACTAGTAGGTCTCTTTCGTCAAGAGCCTGTGTTACTAACATCTTTTCGCTCATAAAAAATCCTCCCTTAAAATTATCTCTTAATATAATTCTAAGGGAGGATTCATGTAATGTCATTGAACTTGTAGTTCAAAAATTATGCTGCATTTAATTCTCTCATTTTCTTATAGTAGGTATAAACTCTTCTCTCCTGATCCGTAAGACATGCATCCATTTGACTTTTTGTTCTTCCAGCATTTCCGCAAACAATTGAATCCATAGGAACTTGAAGCATTTTGCTAATTGCATACAGATTATCGACTGTTGGCATACTAACACCATCCAACCATCGATAAACACTCTGCACACATCCAAACCCTAAATATTCTTGAATATCTTTTGGTTTTACTCCTCTCATATCCATAATTCTTCGAAGATTAACACCTGTTTCTTTTTTATTAATTGTTGGAAACATACTAACACCTCCTAGTACTAAATTCTTGTTCTACTCAGTTCTTACACATACTTTCTTCCCCGAAAAAGCAATTCCAAACTTCAAGATTTCCGTAATTCCATCCTCTTTCATTTCAGAATCGTATCGCAACTCACCAATTTGCTTTAATGCTTCATTAGACCATTTTTCAAGCTCAACATCGCTTAATTTTTCTTTCCACTTTAATTCCAAAATAATACCAGGATACCTTTTTTCTCTTGGAATTAAAGAAACATCAAATCTGCCATCTCCAGATTCTCGGTTCGATTTAATCTTATACTGATTATCCATTAATGCTATTAATCCTAGCATCAAACCATGATAAAATCCTTCAGCTCCACCATCGAAGAAGCTAATTGATTTATCCATATATTCCCCAATAGCGCTCTGCAACTTCTTGTAATCATTGGCATAAAGACTTTCTGCAATCTTATTTGCTGTAGTCCTTGTAATTGCTCCAGTTTGCAAGAAATGTGACAAAATTTCACTCTTATATACAGCTGCAATCTCTCTATTTGGAATTGATACTTCACATAAATATGAACCATCTGCTTGCAGTTCCTTTTTAGGAGTTTTCAAATAGCCAGCAACCAACAATAAGCTATAAATATTTGCTGGATCCTCCGCAAGCGATCTATACACCACATTTTGATCAATTCTTGCAACTACTCTTTCTCCTTGCAAAAGGTCATATAATCTTTCTGTAATATCATCTGTAGCCACTCTTAGTACATCATCAAGGATTTCATTTTTTCCTGTATTTACCCAATATGCTTGAGGAAGGCATCCCTTGGAAATATAGTTGATTACAGACCATGGATTATATATTTCTTCGCTACCAAACAAATATCCATCGTACCAGTCTTTAAGTTCCTCCTCTTTATCTGATACTCCATAGTAACTGAGCATTGCTTTCACTTCAGATTCTGTAAATCCAAAAAAGCTATCGTATTCTTCATCCATTACGGAGTTCACTGTTAAATTATTTAGACCACTAAAGATACTTTCCTGAGCAATACGCAAAATTCCTGTTAGGAAACCATAGGATAAATTCTTATTATCCTTAAATGCTCCTGAAAAGAAATTTCTCATGAATCCAATAATTTCATCGTAGAAATCCTTAGAGTATCCCTCTTGAATCGGAGTATCATATTCATCAATAATGATTACTGGAGCCTTATCATAATGTGAAGCAAGCATTTTAGATAGTCTTTCTAGCGAAGAAGTAAGCTCCACTTCATTAGCTGTAGCGCTAATAATCTTTGTAAAATACTCCTTCTCATATTGTGAGAGCTTATCACTATTTAGTAGCTCTTGATGTCTTCCATACTCTTCTTGAAGTAGTCCCCTTATTTTATCTATTGTTGCGTCCCAAGTATCAAATTTAACATCCTTAAAAGTTAAGAATATGACTGGATATTTTCCTTGATGTGAACGATACTCTTCTCCACATTGCCAAATTTTTTTATCGGCAAAATACTTACTAGTATTCTTATCTGATATTTCAAAGAACACTCTGAGCATATCCATATTCAAGGTCTTTCCGAATCTCCTTGGTCTCGTAAACAAAGATACCAATGGCTTTTTATCCAAGAATTCTTTGATTAATAACGTCTTGTCGACATAGTAATATTCTTCTTGCGCACGAACATAGTCAGAGATACCGATTGGTAATGATTTAACTTCTGCTTTCACAACCATATTTTTCTTGATGTATTTTCCATTAGACACTCTTCCATCCATTGGCTTTGGAGAGTCGTCTGGAATTAACCAAGATCCTTTTTCTTTTATTGCACCCTGTATTCTTCCTTTTTTGCACATATCATTTACGGAACGTGGAGAAACATTCCACTCTAAAGCCTTTTCTTTACAAGTTTTCATATATATATCAGCTCCTGTCATTCGCAATATTATTCCTCATCCTACGCAAATTATACCTCAGTAAAACGTAAAAAGTCAAATCAATTCGATATTTTGCGTTTAATTATTGCGTTTGCTTAATGTTTTGCGTCTTGTATTTTTCGGCACTTTTATTTTGGTTTTTTCAGTCCACAAACTTGTTTGTAGCATATTACTCAGACAAGTTTAACTCCACTGAAAAAGGACCAGCCCAGCTGATCTTCTCCCTCTATCACATCCCCATTGTAATTTATTCTTATATTCTGCTATTTTTACCTTGCAGCCAAAAGTACGGTTTCTGGGCAAATTATAGCATATTGTTGCAAGTCTATTCTTACAATTCCATCAGAAAATGTTCATGCAGCGCACGTTTCACCTGTTCGAAATTACCTCGCTCCGGACATTGGATGGAAACAACCAATCCCTTCTCTGGGAGAATCGTTGTAATCTGTCCGAATGCGCCATCAGCACGATAGGATCCTGGATATGGACTGATCCAGAACTGATAGCCATATCCTACATGCCAGAGATCTGCAGATGGCTCGAAGGTAAATTTCGGGGTGGACACCTCCTGCACCCAGTCCCTGCTGACAATCTGCTCGCCCTTCCAGTTACCCTCAGCCAGATAGAGCTGTCCCAGTTTCATCATCTCGGTACAAGTCAGATACATACCTCCGCCGCCATTCGGATGTCCCTGTGGATCATGCTCCCAGAGCGGCCATCCCATATCAAGGGGCTTGAATACCTTCTCATACAGATACTCTCCCATCCGCTTGCCAACGGCCCGTTCTACCATATGAGCAGCCAGAATACTGTCGGCAGAGGAATAGCAGAATGCACTGCCTGGCTCCACAGGAACCGGCTGTGCCATCATATATTTCTCATAATCCGGTGCGCCGACGCCCGGACGTCTGTCCGCATTCATCAGAAGTGCCTTACCAAATCCACTGGACATGCAGAGCAGATGTTTCAACTGAATCTTCTCCAGATTTGGATCCGGATTTGAAGGAAGTTTATCTTTAAACACTTCCGCCACATGATCTTCCAGGCTTAGTTTTCCCTCTTCTATTGCGAGTCCAACTGCTGTTACCGTAAAACTCTTGGTATGTGAATAAATATTTCTCGGTGCATTTGCTGCGTAGTGCATCTCACAGAGTACCTTGTTCTCATCTCCGACACTGATAGCTTCCAGCGGCAGATTGTGGCTGCTGGCATAACGATGAAATTCCAAAAACTTCTCTTCCAGTAACATAATACCTCTATCCTTTCCGGCAAATCTCTGATGTCAATCCGATATAACCGATGCGGCGTGTCGCAAGGTTAAAACCAATCTATCTGACATCTCCAATCTGGTTCTATTATCTCATACACATCTCTGCATCTGTCGGCAGAGGCATCAGCGGTGCGGACGGCAGGGTCTGATACCAATAAGCAACACTGGTGTAATCATCGTAACGCGGTCCGGTCCAGCCCATGTTGTCGAGTGTCATACGAAACTTATTCTCAAAACGGATCGGGTCTGCAATATGGAAATGATACAGCAGGAATCTCTGCTGTCCGTTATATAATTCCCGGTTGTCTCCATAGATTGCATACATGCCGGTATATAAGCCGCTGAAGGTCTGATAGTTCTTGATGATGATGTCATTTCCAAATCCATAGGAACCGCCGAAGTAGTCTTCAGTTCCGGTATAGTGGATAGACGGATACGGATCATCGTCCAGATACATGCGGGCTTCGCCTTCTACCCAACAGGTATTGTTGCCATTCATACCAGTTGCCAGAGTCACACCAACAAATTGTCCCCTGCCTTCGATTCCGTCAACGATTGTGTAGGTACGACCCTTCTGAACCGGGTGCTCTTGGCGATAGGTTGCATGGAAATAACCAGCTTCCGCTGGAATCTCCTGATAAGCTCCGGTGATAATATAATAGAGATTTTCATCCTTGTCACCACGGTTTTCCATCGTGATCCGAGCTCTCTTATGGAACGGCATCTCAAAATAGCTGTTATAGCCGCGACCAGGAGCTACCAGCATCATTGCAGAATTCAACACCGGATATTTGCCATCCCGGTCCACGAAATTTTCATCATAGGCACATCCGAAGAATGCAGAGAGCGGAGCTTCCACAGACGGATATTCCTGATCATCCCAATACATACGGATGATAAAATGGTGCCCTACATATCCGGTAAACCACATATGCTGGATCACACCCGGTCCTGCAGCATCTACCAGAGTTACGGTTTCCCCTGCAGGAATCGTCACGGTCGGACGAAGCTTGGTGCAGTCACCGCCCTGGGAACCACCTGCGCGTACACCGGTTGGATTCTCTGCGGAAAATGCAAACGTTTTGGAGTTCTGGATCATACAATAGTTGTTCATATTCTTCTCCTCTCTGATCAAACCTGAATCATCTGAAATTATTGCTTACTACGCTATCACGTTTCTCTATTCACTATAACATTTATCTCCCATGAAGTGACGGAATTACAGAATCATTCCGTCTGCGCCTTCTCATTTTCTTCCCGGATAATCTCCTTTATTCAAGCGCTTAAACTGATTATACCATAAATCTATGAACAAAGTTTATCTGTAAAGAAAATTGATACAGAGTTTTTCAAAATCGGTCCATCTGCTCCCCGCAGGAACTTCTTTCACCACAAATCATATTCATTTTTATCGAGGACAGTCCTGTTAACAAATTCCAACCCGAAAGCTTTGCTTTTAGGTTGTCGCGGTACACTTGCGCAAAATAGGGGTACAATGGGGGTACAAATACCATTCTCATTCCCCAAAAGCCTTGATTTTAAGCCACTTCAGACAAAAGTACGGATTCTGCCGTGGCAGATAAAAAGTACGCGTATCATAAAAATCTCCTATCATAAAAAGCCGAGAAATGATTATCCCCTTTGGAGTATTTCTAAACCAAGGGGGGGTGCATCGTTAAAATATATATTTTTCCTATTTCACAGACGTTAAAATTCCATCAAGGAATTTGATTTCATTACATCGCATCTGCTCTGTGAAAGCACTATATACATCTGTCCCGGTCGGAATCTGAAATCCGTGCTTGATGAGACAAATATCCTCTCGAGCCTCTACATTCTTCTCATAAGTCGAACCACGGTTGAGCCACATAACAGCATCTTCTTCCTCTCCCATTTCAGGATAAAAATAAAACCCTTTCTTGGCATCAAATCGGAACATATATGCCAATACTTGCAGATAGTCCTTGTTTCCAATATTATCAATCGGTTTGTACTTCGCATCTGCAATCACTCGTGTCTCTAAGTCTCTACTGATGAAGTCTGGGTAGATAAGTCCGCGATTATGGTCAAACAAACGCTGAGAACCTTTTGTAGCTTTGTTCATCGGATGATAGAAAACCTCGTCCACAATCGAATTCATATACTCTTCCCAGAGCCATGCGCCATCAAAAAGCAATCCATATACCTTCTTGCTTCCCATTCCAATCTGATGTTTCTGATGCTGTAAGATAAGTAGACACAAGTTCTGCAGTTCACAATATTCTCGGTAATATGCATGTCTAATGGTATTGGTCTTATTTGCATCAATAATCTTCTGTCGGTTACACATCTCGTAGTTAGGAGTGGCCGCTACAACATCCTTGACCTCATCCTTAGCCTGTGCAAGCAGTTTATGTCCGTATGGCTTGTGTCTAATAAACTCCACCGTATGACGGATTAATTCCATCAAATCATTATCAAAGGAATACTCCCTCTGCGAATATGCTACATTACCAACAAACGGTGTATTCTTAACAATGTGTCTCGCTATATCTATCGTTCCCTTAACATTGCTGTCATTGTATGTTTTTCTCACATAAGTCTTAAAGACACCCTTACGCATGGCACTCTTTAAGTAATGTGGGAAGATAAAAACAAGCAGATTGAAAACACGATCATCATTGTTCGCATCTGTTTCCAAATCTACAATATTCGGGACATCAAATACTCTCTCAAGCAAATATTGAAACAGGAAGTCCCGCTCATTACCACTAAATCTTGATTCAACTATGAGTTTCTCATCTCCAAGTCCCATGAAGCCCATGACATTGCTCGACAAATAATAATTGTTTACACTCTGTAAAATCATCTGGTCTTTTGTGATATCATCTGCATCTCTAAGAATTTCCGGGAATACAAATATCCCTTCATTCTCCAACTGCTCCAAAGTTTTATCTGCAATTTTGCTTGTCAGAAATGATACGCCAGACAATGACTCCTTAGGTATTCTCGAATTATCTTTTATTTTAATTCGACTCATCTACATCAGCTCCATCCGACTTCCCTTGGTTATATGCTTTCTTAAATCGCTCCATAATACCTTCTTCATCATACATACCGTTTATGTATTCCTGTAACAACGGATGTAGGTAATCTGACCATAACTGGTCAAAGTCAATATTCTTCAGCTTCAAGAAATAGGATGCACCAATCTGATAGTTTTCATTCAAACCTTCTGTTGCTGCAATTTCCACATTCAAAGCTGACATTCTGGCAATTGCCTCAGCCTCTTTCTCTTCGTTGTTCAAGTTAGCAAGCATCTCAAGGCGCTCATCTGCACGAAGCTCCACAAAACGGAATCTTCGTCTCATAGCGAAATCAAAGCTGTCTACAGATCTGTCAATATCATTCATCGTACCAATGATATAAACATTATCTGGAATATAGAATTTTTCATTGCTATCAGCATGAAGGTTTGCATACTGGGTGGAAACCTCTCCTGCCACACCTCTGTATCCTGGATCAACAGCAAAGAACAACTCTCCGAAAATCTTAGATATCTCACCACGATTTATCTCATCAATGATGAATACATATTTCTTCAACTCTTCCTGTCTTATAATCTTTGCAGCCTTTTTCTTTTTCTGGATCTCGTTAAAAATAACAAGGTTGTAGGAATATCTCTGCTGTGTAAAATTGATATTGAAAAATTCCGTAATATCTTTTAATTTGTTAAATTCTCTTCCAGACTCTAACATCTGTCTAATTTCAGAAATATTCAATCGGATACTGTTGATGGATGCATTTTGTGGTATTGAAAGATAAATATGCTCATCATCGACATCTGTGATTGTAAATTCTGTACCCGTTTTGGTCTTGAATGTGTTATTTCCTGTGTCCACATCATCAAAGAACTCTTTCATTGCTTCTTGAACAGATAATTCATTTGCAATGACCTCTGTGGACTTTTTAGAATTCTCATAGTTTCTTCTAGCCTTATCCACGAATTTCTTAAACACGCCATCCTGCAATTCAAAACCCATAGAACCATCTTCATTCGTCTTTGGACGAAGTCCTTCTACAAAATCCGAATAGTCATAACTTGGGTGAAATTGGACAAACTCTACCTGTTGCTTTTGCTCATCTGTGAGCATCGTATAATCATCAAAATAGCCATTGCTAATAATGTCAGCAGCAATTTCTTTTGCAAGATAAGTCTTTCCAGTTCCTGGAGCGCCTCGGAATATAATGTTCTTAGATTCCACAAGCATAGTAGAATATGGATTCAGATAGCTATTAAATTCTGCTGGTTTTACTTCCTCTACAACTGCTGCCTCTTCCTCTTCATTTTCCTTCTCGTCCTTCTCACGATAAACCAATTTGAAAGAATCTCCCGGATTACCGAAACGTGTCAAACACTCCTGAACAAATCTAAGAGTTGTAAAGATATTCCATGAATAAATTACAAACTGTCTGCCATCATCATAATCATACGACATTGTATTGAACGGATTTATATTGTGTGCTTTTGCTTCGTCCTTGCTGTAATAAATTCCACGAATCATTTCCTTATCTGGAGCGTATTGACAAATTGGAAACTGTTCTTTTTCTTCTACTGGCAAGGCTGCAATCTGTTTTTCATAAATTTGAAACGCAATACGTGGTAAAGTTTGGTTTGTATTCCGTCTCTCACCTTTCCCATATTTTCTTTTGATAACAGTTCCATCGGCAGAAACAAATGATGCATCCAAAGGCTTGAACACATCTCCTGCACTAATATTATCCATAGTGAATGAATCATCAGTAGAGGTAACAGACTCTGATGTTATAGTAATCTCGTATTTTGTCTGCTTAATCTGAATCTCATATCCTTTTGCAGTAAGATAGTTTTTTGCTTCGACAGCATTATATCCAGATACATCTATCTCTGCACCATTCTGCAAATGATTTGCTACTGCGATGACATACTTTGGTGGATAAGTATTACCATTTTCCCATACAAGCTCATACTTGGTACTCATATTGTGCCAAGGAACTCCATTCTCATCAATATATTTAATAGCCTCTGCTATAAATTGTCCGTCAACTTTTGGGACTGCCATGATAAGCACCTCCAGTTTAATGAATATACAGAATTTATTATATCACTAAACGGGTATTTTGACACCCACAATCGTTAAGTGGCGCTAACACAAAAAGGCACCCAGACATTTTCCATCAGTATCTTTTTACAAATCTAACTCTTTTAATCTTACCAACCATCTCTGAATTGCCCCTCTTTTCATAAAGCCGAGCAATGCTCCTTCGCAAAACCTATATGCTCTGATTGCACCGATCAAAAGTGCCAATACAGTCTTAGTATCAAAAAAAGATGCCTGCCACTAGGAAAGACACCTCTCTTTATCCTACATAGATATTTACATCTATTTTAATAATTCCTGTTCTATACTAAGGACATCTGGAAAAATCAACTTCGCTCCCTTTCTCTGCAATGCTAAAACTTTTCCTGCTTTATCCTTTAACGCCTTTTCCTTATTCTGCATCAAATAAGAATCTGGAAAATCCTTAAAGTATTGATCATCAATATAATAAAAATGTCCTATTTCCATTTCTTCTCCTATCGTCAAAAAGAGGCTCCGTCCTCTCGAACGGAACCTCAAAACATTTGAACTCGACCTTATTTGAGTTGCATATCGAGTAGCAACAAACATTTGCAGTAATCTCTTACTTTACTTAAAGTATACATTCAAATATGCCGCCTGTCAAGGTCAAATATAAGTTCAAATCACAGCTTGCGGCTGCATTAATATTATATTTCCGTATCCAATAAGATATTCATTTTACACGATACTGCTAGACTATTCAACGATTGCTACTACCGTTAAAATGTGCACTTCTACATCGGCTCATTTGCATTCCCTCATTCGTAGTATTACTGTAGTCTGCCACTACTACACTTGCCATGATATGCCCACGTAATGCCCCCTAAAGCCTTGATTTTACTGACTACCCACAGTCCTGCCGTGGCAGATGAAAAGTATTTTAATCATGTAAAGTTCTCCTTCATAATTTAATAAATACCGCGTAGTTTTGCTAGGTTTTGCAAGGTCTACGGGGCACAATTTCCAAGTACATCCTCAAATACTCCCGTAATTTCAACCTTGCTCATACCTTATTCTCCTTACTTTACTTACCACACCTTTACTCTTTTATTATATCATTTTATACAGTCGATCAACCTCAGCTTCATATACCGCCTCAGTATGTGAATCAAACAGCTCCCATTCCACCAAATCAAAGTTGTCCGAATTATCCTGCAGAAATCTATTAACTGTATGAACTGCAACTTTCGCTGCCAGCTCTACAGGAAATGCATACACACCTGTCGATATAATGCGATTGTTCTGATTCCATTCTCTAATGCAATATCTACTTATTTGTAGCTGCTTACATTATTACTATCCACTTTCTCAAATGGAACCCACACATACAGTCCATCATCAGCTGCACCCTCTATATCCTGTACAGACTGGCCACTTATAAGCTTAAGTGCTGCATCAATCGCAGCCTTGCCCTGACCACTGCCTGACTGATATACGGTGAATGCCATATCGCCATTTTGAATTGCAGTACATCCGTCTGCTGTAGCATCTACACCCAATATAGGCAGACTGTTCAGGTCAATACCGGCATTCTTACACGCTTCTATTACTCCAAGTGCCATTCCGTCATTGTTACAAATCACGCAATCTGCTTTTGAGCCTGTTTTCAGGAAAAGTTCAAACATTTCTCCTGCTGTATCGCCATCCCAGTTTGCATAATCTTCAAATACATAGTTGATTTTCTTGCCGCTTGCCTCCAAGGTTTTCTTCACACCTTTGGTTCTTCCTATTGTAGCAGAATGTTCCTTTGGTCCTTTGAAAATCACTACATTTATCTCATCCCTGTCAGCAAACTTATCCAACACATATTCAGCCTGATACTGACCTGCCACGCTCTCATCTGAACCAACATATATGTACTGTCCCTCAGATAACTGTTTTTCATTCGGACAGCTATTGAAAAATACAATTGGTATATCTCCCGCATTTGCCTTTAGTTCTACCGCAGTATCAGTCGATACCGGGCCACAGAGGATAGCGTCATAGCCCTCTGCTGCTGCTTTTTTAATATGCTCCACCTGATTTTCAATATTATCTTCCGCATCAAAAACATCAAGCTGTACTCCTCTTGCATCAGCCTCCTGCTGGGCTGTGTCTACCAGCGTCTGCCTGAAATCATCTATTGCATTTACGCTGAGGAGGATTTTTACATTACTGCTGCCTGCACCTGTGGTCTGACTGCCACAGCCTGTAGCCAGGAATACTCCACATAGCAATATACTTAACATGTATGCCAGCTTCCTTTTCATTCTAGTATCCCTCCTTTTCAACCTTAAATGCATCCACCTGATTTGCCAGCTCCTTAGCCGAAGTGGTAAGTTCCCTGGCATCGCTTGCTACTGTCTCACTGTTTCCTGTGATACTATTAGCATGCTCTACCATGTTATCAGACGTAGCCAGTATTTCCTCTGAGCTGGCTGCCTGTTCCTCTGAAATGGCGGCTACATTGTTTGCCACTTCATCTACCTTTTCTACTTTCTCAATCATCTGACGAACCAGGGTGCTTACCTCATCAATATTACCAAATATGACATCAAAAGTCTTTAAAGCGTCACCGACTAATTCGCCGCTGCTGTTGATATTTTCAACGCTGTCATCCGCCTGCAATACAGCATCCTTTACCAGTACATTTATCTCTGATATAAGTTTTTCGATATTTTGTACTGACTCTGCGCTGTTCTTTGCAAGCTGGCCTATCTCAGTAGCTACAACAGCAAAGCCCTTGCCGGCTTCCCCTGCTCTTGCTGCCTCTATAGAAGCATTTAATGAAAGTAAGTTAGTCTCCTCAGCAATTCCACTGATTACACCTGTGATATTTGTAATCTCCTCAGAAGCTTTTCCTACCTTGTCTATTGCCTGCTGCAGTTTAAGCACAGATTGATTGATATTCTGCATTGCATCGCCCACATTCTGCATGTCGGCCTTGCCCTTTCTTGACACTTCCACAGTGTCCTTCATCTTCAAATCAACCTGACTGCCCTCTTCTCTGGTGTCTGAAACTACCATTGCCAGAGTTGTGGCATTTTCTGCAATCTCATTAACTGAAAGTGAGAGCTGCTCTACTGTATTATTTAATTCCTGCATAGACTGGCTCTGGGTTCTGGATGCATCATACATCTGACCCGATATCAGGCTGCTGTTATCCGCCTGCTCATGCAGCTTGTCCGATACTCCATGGATAGACAAAATCATGCCCCTCATAGACTGGATAAAGTGCTGTACACACTGGCTCATCACACCGATTTCATCATCACTTTTTACATCCACGCTCACTGTGAAATCACCATCTGTCATGGCTGTAATTACGCTGGTCAGCTCTTTTACAGGCTTTATTACCACATGGACTGTACGCTCGATGATAACAGCTAATATTAGAAGAGAAATTATTCCGATAAGTGCCATTACCATTCTGACAGTGTTAATCCCCGAATAAACTGTGGCTGTTGGAACATAGGATACCAAAAGCCAGTCAGTTCCAGATACCTCTGCACAGGCAACCATCCTGTTATCAATCTCTTCCATAACATAATCACCGGATACTCTTTTTTCTTCAATTCTCTTGTAAAAGCTGTCATCAGACCCGCTTAACTTTGAGAAAATCAAACTGCTGTCACGGGCTGCAAGTATTGTGCCATCCTTGGTATCTACCAGAATCGCCTGCGCATCATCCATCTGTACAAAGCTGTTTACAATAATACTGATACGCTGTAATGACAAGTCTACTGATATAACCTTCATAGCCGCTGAGCCATCATTCAAAATACCAGACGCACTGATAACAGCCTCTTCATCCGCATTTGTATAAGCATCAGTAAAGGCCATGTTTAATCTGGTAAGACCATCCTTATACCACACGGAATCTGTCGGATTGCTCTCTGTCTTATCTGATCCGCCTGCTTTCATCAGTTTTCCATCAGCGTCTGCGATGTAAAGTCCATTTGGATAGTCGTCATCATAGCCATAATATCTATCCAATATATCCTGAAGCTGTGCATCATCTGCATCCAGCCCCTCAATCGTCTCCTTTGCCATCTGGAATGCTGCCAGATTTTCCCCCAGCCAGGATTCAATCTCATTTGCCTGATTTTCAATGGATGAATTCAGCAAATCTGTGGCATATTCTGTGATTATCTGCTTTGATACAAAATATGACACACCTACCAGTACAAGCCCAATCACAATGACAACTGGAAGAATCGTCCCCAGAAGCTTTGTCTTAATGGAAGTTGTTTTCTTTTGTCCTTTTTGTTTCATTACCTTCTCCCTTTCTCTCATGTTTTGTATAGTTTACATTATAAGCCCTTTGTCTATTTTTCACAAGCATTCATGATAAAAATACTATATTTTATAAATTTTTACTACTTCCCATGTATCTCTTTCCCACTAATATGCTCTGTCTGGATTTCATAAAGCCCCAACAGCCTCATCATACACATAATCTACTGACCAGCATAGTTCCAATAAAAGAAGCTCCCTTGCCGCATATATCATATAAGCCGAAATACTCTCCGGACTTTTCTGTCGGTATGATTTTGGCAAAATGTGAGCTAGACAAGGCCCTGCTCTTTTTTCACATAATTTACCTGCTTATAGTTCTTTAAAAGCGGAATAGTCAGCACTCCCCACCATACTGCCTATAAAATCTTTAATTTGAAAATATATATCTGCCCTTTCCGGCTTCCTTCGCCCTGTACAAAGCCCTGTCAGCCTTCTTGTACATCTCATAGTAACCCTCCTCACAGGCACTAGCAAGAAAGATTCCCATGCTTATGCTAATCTGACACCCGTCATATTGAGTAGAAATAGCTTTAAATATTCTGTCTACGATATCATAGATGTCATCCTCCTGCTTGTAGGTAATAAATATCACAAATTCGTCACCGCCATATCTTGAAGCCACATCCTGGTTCTCTCTGATACAGCCCTTTAGAATTTCTGCGACCTTTTGCAGGACGCAGTCTCCAAAATAATGACCTCTGGTATCATTAATCTTTTTAAAGAAATCGATATCAAAAATAATAAATGCCGCATCCATGTATTTTTCGTTATCAATCTTGCTCTTTATAAGCACTTCTCCGGTCACATGATTGTATAAGCCTGTGAGCAAATCAGTTGATGCCTGTTTTTCCAAGGCTTCTCTCATGAACTCCTGACGATAGCGGTCTGTGATATCACGAAGGCTTACTATGCCTATGACATCACCAGTCATCTTGTCCTGAGCCAGATAGATTGTCTTGTTAATCCACATCTCAACGCCAAAGGAATCCAGTGTCCGGTAATCCTGACTTAAAAGAGTCCTGCCTGCTCTGTATTCCTCCACCAGACTGTCAGATGTTGCATATCTTCTGTATTCATCTATGGTATCTTTTGACACGCGACTCTGCCAGCGGGTGCAGTATTCGTTGTAAGAATCCGACTTGTACATGTCCACGGTATTTAAGACTTTTATGACTCCATTACCATCCTTGTTCTTCTGAAATAAATCACTATCTAAGCTGTCCCTGCTAAAATTAACCTGATACAGAACAACCGACTCTGATAGAAGTGCATCCCTGTACTGCTCTGCTGTCTGCAAAAGTTTTCTAAGCTCAGAATTTTTCTTTTGTATGATTTTATCATACTCATAGCGGTGAGACACATCACGAAATGTCACTGTAATCTCATTACATACAATCTCCGGCATAAGTGTAACGCATATCCACTTAACCCCATCACGCTTCATAAATCGGTAATCTCTGCGCAGATTGTACGGCTTATCGCTTTCTTCCTGAGCTTTTATACACTGAAAAAGAGAATCTACCGCTAAAAATCTGCCCAGATTCTCTTTATCTTCGCAATAACAAAACTTATTCAACATATCCAACCAGCCATCAAGAGACAATACTTTTCCCTCACCAGCCTCATCCTTGACATCATAAACACAAGTAACAGCCATTTCATCAAGATTAATCTGATAAATACACTCAAACTGTCTGGATACCATTGTAAGTACTCTTTTTTCAAGCTCGTAATTCTTGTCCATTTCTTATCCCCATTCATCTGCATCTTGTATATACAATCTGCCATATCAAGGATATTATACCACTCTTTGCGAAGATGACAAAGTCTTTGTCGAAATTAATTAGTGTCTGCTGATTAAGCAGCTATCTGCAACTTCCAGCTCTTAGCAAATGCAAGATGCTCTTTTCTGGCACATTTACGGTATCTTCTTTTGCAGTATCATCATCACTGGTTTTTCCTCCGGATGGCGGAGTATGATCATCTTTGTCATTACATTTTTAGTGCCTGACACCCTTAAATTTTTATATCACTAAACGGGTATTTTGACACCCACAATCGTTAAGTGGCGCTAACACA
>ERZ506887.101-NODE-101-length-52766-cov-5.922255_pt1 | contig 52766 bp, 50 predicted proteins | sample MGYA00512905_ERZ506887 | MGnify/ENA metagenome assembly ERZ506887 | reverse complement strand
GAAAGAACATTTCTGCTTTTATGATTTACTGCAAACTGAGGCTGATTATGTGTTTTGCCCGTTTAAATCAGCGATAAAGAAGAGCCCTTCTCCACAGCTTTCTGATTACGGAAAAGTTTACCGCGGAATTTTTGAATTCAGCGATACGTTTGAGGCAAAGAGAGTGTGCGAAAGGCTTTATATGGAGCATAATGGTGTAATTTTGGACAGAAAAGGCCGTCCAATGAGCATTTCTGATATCATTGTGATGCATCTTCCGAATGGAGACAGGTATTTTTATGTTGACATGTTCGGATTTAAGGAAATCAAATTTGATAAAAATGGAAAGATGATGGCAGCTGAAAAAGAAGTCGTTAAATATAAGAGATAAGAGCTAAAACTTACACATTCACGAACCGGAGAGAATTCCTCTCCGGATTTTTTTTTCCGCAAAGAAAATTCCTCCCCGATAAAAATTCAGCATATTAAGTATAACAAAACAAAACCGGGAGGTAAAAATTATGACACGAGGAAATTTTTTATTAATCACAGACACAGCAAATTGGATGTCAATACAGTTTAACGGAGATATGTACCCGTCATGCAACGGAAAATTCGTTTATCACATGCTGGAATCAGTTGAAACTTATGATGATTTAGCGGCTGCTATCCTTAAATTTGATGAGGAGCGCTTCGGATATGCAGATATGCATTACGCAGACCTGGCACCGGAGAGCATTTCAGATGATATTGATTTCAGTAAAGATTATTTCGCAATCTATAACTCAGATTATCTTTACATAAAAAACGCATCTAATAAAGACTGTATAATTATCGCTAAAAACGGCGTGAAACAGACTATCAAGCCGGGAGAAATTCAGGTATGGAATTTTGGATGCCTTGCCCAGCCTGACGCTAAAGACCTTGAACTTAACGACGACGAGAAAAAATTCGTCTACGGTGAGCAGCAGAAAGAAACGAAAGAATCTTCATTCGACGACAGACTGAGGGTAATTTTTGAGGAATGCGACTCGCTTTTGGAGAATCTGCCAAAAGGATTATCCGATGAAGAAAAAGAAATCCTGCCACCTGTTGCGGTGCTGTGGTCAGCTCTGAAAAAATATTTGGAAAAATAGGTGCAAAAAACATCTAAAAACAACTAACAAACCTAAAAAATTTCTGCATATTGAAAATATACAAAAAAAACAAAAACAGGAGGTCAGAATTATGACACTTAAAGAATTTGCTGAAAGACTGAACGGGACAGAATACAATGGATATCCAATTTTCTCAAAAGAGGATATTGGAATCGCGAAAGAAAACGGATTTGTGATTGTAACGGGGGCTTCCGATGACCTGATGGAATTTGAGGGCGCTATTGAGGACGAAGCAGGATGCTTTGACGGCGGTAAGGTATACATTTCAAAAAATGGAGTAGAAGAAGATAAGACCAAAAACGTTATTAATGCCTTATGGTGTGAGGCAGAAGATGAGAATGGTGTCGTAATTCCATGGGCTTATGAGACAAAAATTCCACATGAGACATTTTATGTAATTGATGCCGGTGAAGTATATTGCAGGGGTATTGTGTTTAAGCTGGAAGATATTGCTTAATTGGGATAGAAAAGAGGAGACTAGAGGCCGCATTTTTGCGGCCTCTTTTTTTTCTGTCGGCAAAATCCTGCATATTGTTTTTGTAAATATGAAAAGTATCCACAAAGAAAGGAATTAAAAATAATGGACAATAAAAAAAGGACACTCATAATTGATACGTTCGACGATTTGATTAACATGAATGGGGATGTATACGATACACAAAAACTGACCGTTAAATATGCAAGCTGCAAGTTCTCGGTAGAGTACGTCCGCGACATATTGGCAACGCTGCATAATCTTGAATGGTTTGAGATTCAGAATCCTGATGGCAAACTTTGCTCAATTGACGGCATGCTGTATTCAAGAAATGGTAAACTGCTTTATTTCTGCCCACGTCAGAGAAAGGGGACTGTAATAATACCTGACGGAACAGAAACCATATGCCAAAATGCATTCAGTGTTACACAGATTTCAGAGCTTATCATCCCGGCTTCTGTGAAACGCCTTCAGAAATTTGCCTGCGGTGACAACAATTTGTTGAAAAGAGTAATCGGAGGAGAAGGGATTGTAAGTTTTGGCCAGTATGCGTTTTACAATTGCGTGAGGCTAACGGAATTTAATCTTGGAAAAAACGTTAAGTTTATTGGAAATTCGGCATTTGCAAATACCGAATTGAAGACCATTGATTTGCCTGAAGGATTAAAATCAGTTGGGGACGGAGCATTTCATACAACCCATATCACTGAAGATAATTATATGGTCGAAGTAGAGCCTGACGGTATGTATGAAATACACATTCCGAATTCTTTGAGAAAGATTGGACTCTGCGCTTTTTCAAATGCGTCAGTAGTGTATACTGAAACCGTAACTCGTAAGCTGCTGATAGCATGCACGCAAAGCGGAAATAGGCAAACATACCACGCGGCGAGATTTTGGAGATTAAAAGTCAAAGATAAACCGGAACTTATACTTCCAAAGACTATTGATTCATTGGCTATACAGGAAATCAACGATTTCGTAAATACGGATGGTGGCGAAATGCCTCATCTGTATAAATATGGTGGCCATGTATATGGTGGCTATGGAAATGCCGCTCTGGCTGCTGCGTTAGAACACTGCAGACTGTATCCTGACAAACAGGTCAAGACGTTTTTGACGCAACACGCAGCGAAGATTGCTGACGTATATGCTGATGAAGCGGAAGAGCTTGTAAAATACATACAGGCTGGAGTCTTTTCCGATACGGCATTAAAGAAAATGATGACAGAGCTGGAAGCAAACAAAAAAGGAAGAGATGATTTAGCAGTAATCAAAGGATATCTATTAAATGCGATTAAACCTCAAAAATCAAATTTTTGTCTGTAAGAAACAGAAGGCAGCCGTAGGCTGCTTTTTTTCTGCCGGCAAAATCCGGCATATTGTCTTTGTAAAGCAGAAAGAAAGGAGTAAAAAATATGCATACTGAAACATATATAGCTGACGACAATGCGACATTAATATCAAAGAGCTTCAGAGACTTGAAAAAATATCTTGACATGGTATCTTATGGGCAGATTTCAATACCGTATTTGACTCGCTTCAAAAAAGTGATTATCAATAACGCCAGAAGTGATTTTTGCGTTGATGAAGTCAAATTATTGTTGTCACGAGGGATACTGCAAGATGCTGAGGCAGTCGAAATCAAAAACCCTGACGATAGATTTTGCACTATTGACGGAATGCTGTATTCTGGCAATAAACAGAAGTTGTATCTTTGTCCAAGAGGAAAGACTGGAAATCTGGTAATTCATGATGGAGCGGAGCTTATCTGCGACTATGCATGCGCATGGGTGCGATGTGACCAGGTTACAATTCCTGATTCAGTTAAATCTATCGGAGAAAATGCGTTTGCCTTTAATTTAAATTTAAAAAAGGTGGAGGGTGGAAGAAATATACAGAATATTAAGCCATTTGCATTTTATCGTTGCTATAGATTAAAACGTTTTGAGTTTGGCGAGAAGCTGAAAATTATTGGTTCTTCGGCTTTTGATTATGCTTCCTTGAGTGAAATGAAAGAAATTAAATTTCCTAACGGGCTTAAAACGATTGGAGGCGGAGCATTTAATACAATCGATATAATAGAAGATAAGGAAACTCGTCCTGTAGATTATGACCAGATGTATACTGTTTACCTGCCCGAAACCGTAACACATATTGGAACAACAGCTTTTCCAAATGCGTCTGCGATTCATATGTCTAAACAAACGGCTAAATGTCTTATGGATGATTATGTTGACTGTTTAAAATTTGTCCAAATCGGCTTACGTGACACCAATCTTTGCCATAATTACAATTGTAATATATGGCGTTTAAAAATTGATGGGAAGCCGGAGGTCATCATGCCAAAAAGTTTTTCTTGCCCTAAAGAAGCGGCTACCGCATTGCGTGATTTCATAAATACAGAAAATGCGCCTGCTCCGACTATGTACACATATAATTCAGACTGTGCTGGACTGGCTGCTGCGATAGAACATTGCAAACTGTACTCTGATACAAAATCAAAAATGTTCATCACCAGAAACATCAGTACAATCATGTATAATGTGTTTCATACAGAACCAGATGGGGAACAGTTTATGATTGGTCTTATCAAAGATGGCGTACTTACCGATACTGCATTAAAAAAAATGCTTTCTGAAATGAATAAAGATACTTATTTGAAAAACGCAGTAATATTAAAAGCGTATGTCATTAATGCGTTAAGCGACATAAAGTGCAACTTTGCACTCTAAGGAAGGAGATTTAAATGCAGAAAAACAAAATAAACATTATTTTTCTTGATGTTGACGGAGTACTAAACAGCAGGGCATATCTAAACAGCCACAAAGACCCTGAAGATGAGATAGACATGCGGGCAGTTGAACGCCTGGCAAAAATATACAAGCAATGTAACTGCAAGATTGTATTGTCTTCTTCTTGGAGAGAGCTTTGTGGAGATGAAACGAAAGTCCCTCATTCAATGTACAAATATCTTGAATCATGTCTCGCAAAATACGGAATGACGATTATGGACGTAACGCCAATGATATTATCAAACCGGCCAGAAGAAATTGCTGCATGGCTGGCTGATAATAAAGATTTGGTCAAAAATTACGTCTCACTGGATGATGATTTTGATGAAGAACATTATGAAAGCTTTGGCCTTGGCGGCCATCTTGTCCAGACGGATTTTTTCGTAAATAATGAGTCTGAGGGTGGACTTCAGGAGCAACATGTTAAAAAAGCAAAAAAAATACTTAAAGAAGAGGCGTAAGCTTCTTCTTTTTTTTAGTTGTCTAGCAAATCCGGCATATTGGAAATATAAAAAAATATAAATAAAGAAAGGAGTCAAAAACTATGACTACAAACAAAATTCTGAATAAGGTAGACCACACACTGCTTTCACAGACTGCAACATGGGAGGATATCAAAACCGTGCTGGATGATGCAGTTAAATACGAAACCGCGTCTGCCTGCATACCGCCGGCATATGTAAAACAGGCGGTAAAGTACTTAAAAGGACGAAACAGCAGCTTACCGGTATGTACTGTAATCGGGTTCCCGAATGGATATAACACAACAGCTGTTAAGGTATTTGAGGCGCGTGATGCGGTACAAAACGGGGCTTCTGAGATTGATATGGTAATCAATATCGGGATGCTAAAAGATAAGAAGTATGCTAAGGTTGAAGATGAAATCCAGGCGGTTCATGAAGCGTGCAATGGAAGAGTACTGAAGGTGATTATCGAAACCTGCCTTTTGACTGAGGAAGAAAAGATTAAGATGTGTGAGATTGTAACTGCTGCTGGTGCAGAATACATCAAAACATCAACAGGCTTTTCTACCGGGGGAGCAACACCTGACGATATCGTGCTTATGAAAAAGCATGTCGGGCCAGCTGTTAAAATTAAGGCAGCAGGCGGAATCAAAGGCTTTTCAGATGCTGAACTGATGCTTAATCTTGGAGCTGACAGGCTCGGAACGAGCAGGCTGGTTAAGGCTATGAAAGAAAAAGAACAGAAGATGCCGCTAAGTTCATCAAATTGAACCTGCTGCCTCCAAACGCAATGGAACCTTTGCATCGTCTTGCGGTCGGCCTTAAGCGTGCTGATATTGCCGCTTATCTGATGGAAGCAATCAATGCAAGAGGAAAGAAAACCTCGATGAGACTTTAAGTTTTTCGCTTACGATTGTTGAGTTGTGGAAGGATATGAGGCGCATGAAACAGATGAATGGCATTCCTATGGCAACGTAACACAAAGAAACCATCATCATCCAAAATGATGACGGCTCCTTGCATCGGGTATATAGAGCTTTTGTTAGAAAAAGCTTATATTGACTGCCGTCGACATCGAATCATATGTTGGCCAGTCTTTGTCAGGTGTATTATAGCTGGCACATGCAGTGAGGCATACAGCTAGTATTAACAGAAGCATGATTAAGAATATATATTTTACTTTCATTAAAATTACTCCTTTCTTTCTTAATATGCTTAAATTACAAAAAAAATCCACAAAGAACGCAGAAAAGATATTTTTCCGGCATAATCGGAAATGACTGCAAATACTGAGTTTTCCGTTATTATCAAAAATCAACCATGTGTCGAGACACAGCCCCAAAAAGTGTTCTGTATTTATTTTTTTGCCGACAAGAATCTGGCATGTTGGATATATATTCCAGACAAAAAAAAGAAAGGATAAAAAACACAATGACACACCTAGAAAAATATTCAGAAGACATCGCAAAAATCGCATGTTCCGGAGAACTATTTGGAGTAATGCGAGGAGATGATAGACCTGTCAGCTGCCGCAGCGCCATCTGCCAGAAGTGCTTATTCTATACTGCACGGCCTGACCCTGATGATTGGTGCTCCCAGGAGGAGCGCAGCAAGTGGTCTTATTCCGAATGCTGATGGACAAAAAACAATACGAGACCGCATTTTTGCGGCCTCTTTTTTTGTGTAAATCCTCCCGCTTACCCGCGGTAACTTCCGTTCTTCCTTTAAGCATCAGTTTCTTTTTCCCGTCTTTGTCTGCCAGAGCCGCCGCACATTTCGGATGCATGGTTGGCCGGTACTCTTTGTCTGATACCGAAAAACCCGGTGGAATATCTCTCTTAACAATTGGCAGGACCGGGCGGTGTCCAGTTGTCGGATTTGTATACTGTAATTGTATCATTTTTGCCGACAAATGACAATTGATTTGTTTTTTTGCGGTGTAAAAATTTCAGCATATTAAAAGTGTATCAAAAAAAATAAGACAACAAGAAAGGAGACAAAAATATGTCTAAAGTAACTTACAACGTAATTTACCAGGTTTGCGGCCAGGTAACAGCTGATATTCCGGACGATATTACAACACGTGAGGAAGCTGTCGCTTACCTGGAAAAGAACTGGAAAAATATGCCTTTCCCGAAAAACGCAGAGTATATCTGTGACTCGGAAGAACTTGATACTGAAGGCGATATCTTGATAACATCAGACAAATATAAAGAGTAAGGAAGGAGATAATATTATGTCAGAATACTGGAGCGCAACAAGCGGAACAGCATTGGTTTTTCAAAAAGAAGAAGTAAGGGATTTTTTCACAAGATACCTTCTTGAAACCTATAGGAAGGACGGTGTAACTGATAGAGATATTGACTTTATCGACTGTACAATTTCAGAATATGGAAGTGATTCTTTCTACTTCCTGCGTTCTGCATACAGACAAAGCCTGCTGGAAGATTTCCATTCATTGGAGTCATGCGTAAACGAAAGGACTGCTGCCGAGCATAAAAAAGAACTGTTCAACTGCGTGGAATACTGCGAAGAAGAACACTCTGGCGGAGTACTCTATCCGTTCAAACAGCCAGCCCGCGGTAAATTTGTGGATGTGGAAGATGGTTCTTATATCATCTACACTGACAAGTCTACACGCCCGCAGGATTTGCTTGGAACCGACGGATATAAGTCTACTGAGGAAATCGTCAAAGAATTCAAGGAAAAACTTGCGGCATACGTGCCTGATGATTTCGATTGGGAGTCTCATATCGGATTTTTCCAGTGTGCATCTTTCGCGTAAGACTGTTTTTTAAGCCTCTTTTTTGGAGGCTTTTTCTTTTGCCCAAAAATGGCATATTGTATATGAAAAACAATAAAGAAAGGAAGAGATGATATGATTTTGAATATAACTGACGAAAACTGGGCTGAAGTAATTGAAGATACCTTGACAGTAGAAACGTTCACTGCGCTGAAAAAATATATTCACGCATTGGAATCTTCGCAAAGAGGTTTTCCTGATTCTGTGACAAAATTGGTTGTTAATGAAGCAAAATGCAATATGAAGTCTCACGAAATAAAGCAGTTACTAGACAAACAGCCTCTGAGGAGATTAGAAACAATCAGTATAAGCAATCCTGATAAATATTTCTGTACCGTTGACGGCCTACTATATTCAGGAGACAAAGAACGTCTGCTGTTCTGCCCGCGAGGAAGAAAAGGTGTACTCGTAATTCCAGATGGAACAAAAAGCATTTCTGATATATCATGCTCAGCCTGCAGCTTTTCAGTGCTGGTGTTTCCGGATTCAGTTGAATCAATCGGTGTGTTTGCATGCTATCGCAATGCAAATCTGGAAAGAGTGGAAGGCGGAAAAGGAATAATAAAAATCTACAATGGCGCATTTCTAAACTGCCAAAAGCTAAAATATTTTGAACTCGGAGATATGGTAGAAGAAATTGGCGACAGCGCTTTCATGAACACCACATTGACAGAAATAGACCTTCCAGACAGCATTTGGCGCGTAGGAAGAGATGCTTTTAACACTGCGGCCCTGCATAATGGCAAAAACGCTGATGTTGGCCCTGATGGCATGTATGATATTAGCATTCCGTCATCAATAGGGTATATTCAACCAGGAGCGTTTTCAAATGCTGCTAATGTCCACACATCATTTGTAAACCGAAAGCTGATAAATGCATGCCTCAGAAGCGGAAATCTTCAGCATTGCTATCCGTGTAATATGTGGAGGCTTAAAATTGATGGCAAGCCTGATATCATCATGCCGAAAGACATAGACCGCTCAAAGCTTGATGCGGTATCAGACGAAATCAATAAATTCATGCTTTCAGAAGATACTATACCTCCGGAAATATACAGATACAGCCAGAGTGCAACTGGCTTGACTGCCGCATTAGAGCAATGCAGAAAATACCCGAACACAAATCTTAAACGGTTTATTACAAGAAATATTTCAATAATATTCCAGAACATCATTTGCAATCCGTTAGTTAAAAACGGAGAAGAACTTATGGTCGGACTTATCAATGATAAGGTATTTACGGATACTGCATTGAAGCGTCTGCTTAAAGAAGTTGAGAAAGTTGAAGACACTCAAAACCTGACTGTACTTAAAACATATATCCTCAACTCCATAAGTAACTGTCCACAAAACACATTTCGTATCTAAGAAGCAGGGCGTCAGCCCTGTTTCTTTTTTTTCTGCTTTCGGCATATTAAATCTGTAACATAATCAAAAAGAAGGGAGCAAAAAAAATGAACAAAAGTGCTGAAATATCTAAAGACGGCAGAACACTGACCGTAAACACATTCAAAGACCTGAAACACTTTTTGGACAGGGTGCTATATAAACACTTTCAGATTACTGTTGACAAACCAATCAAGGAACTTATAATTAAAGACTCAAAAACTGATTGGACTGTTAACTATGTAAAGGAACTACTTCGCAATGCTGCATTACAGACAGTTGAGAATTTTGAGATTATCTCTCCTGACAGCAGATTCTGTACTATAGACGGCCTGTTATATTCAGGAAGTGGAGAGAATCTTTATCTCTGCCCGATAGGCAGAGAAGGGACGCTTATCATTCCAGACGGTACAAAAATGATATTTGTTGAAGCATGCCGTAACTGCAAATTTGATAAAATTGTTCTCCCTGACTCCGTAGAAATCATTGATAAATATTCATTTTCTCGGTCTTGGAACCTGAAAGAAGTAGAAGGTGGAAAAAATGTGGAAAGAATTAGAGATTATGCCTTTTTTGGCTGTATGAATTTAAAGCACTTTACTTTTCATGCTAAGCTCAGAGGTATCGGAGGCGCCGCATTCAGCAATACCTCCCTGAGTGAAATCAACCTGCCAAGAGGATTAAGGACAATCGGCCACGGCGCGTTCAACACAGTTGGCACCTCAAAAGGCTTTGCATCCTGTGCTGGCCAGTCAGATATGTATGAAATACGCATACCGTCAACGGTGCAAAATATAGGCGCTGCTGCTTTTCCAAATGCTTCATACATTTATATTCCAAAAAAGGTTATGGAAAGCATGTCCTGGTCAGGAATTGCCAAGATTGGATTAAGAAGCTGTAATCTTTGTATCTGCCATTCCTGTAATACCTGGAAGCTGGAAGTTGAAGGGCTGCCAGTAATCATTATGCCAAAGATATTAACCGAAATACCGTCAGCGGCAAGAGCTATATGTCGTTTAATTGAATCGGAAGGCAAAAGAACGCCCCCGGCAATGTATTCTTATAGCAAATATGCATTTGCCAGGTCTGCAGCAATAGAACAGCGGAAGATATATCCGGACACAAAGACAAAAGCATATATTACCAGAAACGCAGCTCTGTTTTTATCTGACGCATTAAGCAATGAATCAGACTGGAATCAGGTAATAATCGGCTTTATCAAAGACGGAGTCTTTACTGATACAGCACTGAGAAAAATACTGAAAAAGCTTGACGAAGAGGAATATAAGGATGTAACAGTATTAAGGTCATATATACTTGACAAGATAGACAAAAAATCCAGCACATTCAAATTATAGGACAGCCAAAGGCTGTCCTTTTTTTGCCTTTACGAAAATCCGGCATATTGTCTTTGTAAAAATATAATAAGAAAGGGGTCAAAAAATGTATACAAAAGTTGATTCAACGATGACAATCGGAGACCTGATTGCCGGGAAGGACTACCGTGTCGTAGTGTATTGCGGGTATGATGTCGAAAAGGATATTCCAAAAGCAACAGAAAACAAAATCGGAAGCGTCATAGGGTGGTTTAAAGTTGAGAACGGCAAAATCGTTTCAGACGATAAAACATATGACGAAGCCGAGCCGGTATTATTCTTCGCAGAACCGTTTGAAAAAGAGCTTGTAGTTGTTGTTGATAAAAAGTTCTTTGATGGCAGTGAACTGAGAGAATGCCTGCTTGATTTGGCTGAAGAAAGGAGAAAAAAGGAATGTTAAAAAAATATACAAAGCCTTATCCTACAATTGGTGATATCATCGCCGGTAAAAATTTTGATTACGTTTCTTATCGCGGATATGATGAGAAACGTAACTCCCCGCCGGCGCTGCCTGACGGGACAGTTGAAGGCGAGTTTTGTGGCTGCTTTAAGGTAGTAAACAGCGAAATCGTCCCGCTTGACGGTGATTCTTACTACGATAGCGAAGACGTCATTGCATCCGAAGAGTGGACTATGCCGGATGAAGGAATTGAAAAAGGACTGACAGTTGTCGTTGAGATGGAATTTGTGCCAGCAGGAGAACTGGATGAATATTTAAAAACTTATCGCAAAGAAAGAGAGGAAAATAATCATGAGAGCAATTGATATCAAATGGGATACTGACGGTGATGAGGAGATTTTAAAAACACTCCCGAAAGAAATGGACATTCCAGATGACGTTGATGAAGAGAATGTTGCCGACTGGCTGTCTGATGAGACCGGTTTTTGTGTCTTTGGTTTTGTTCTGGAAGCAGAAAAGAATTGGCTTTGTTCTGGAAACAGAAAAAAAAGACAAAACGAAAACGTTAAAAAAATCCAGGACAGGCTTGACCTGTTGACAGGCAAAAAACCACTGCAGAACGTCAAGGACTTAAAGAAATGTTTTGTCCCCGTATGTACAAATGGGTACTCTGCCGTGGATGATGGCGAACCTAGACTTTACCGCAGGGAAGACCTGACACAATGGGCAAAAGAAGCCTTTAAACGCGGAGAGAAATTCTTTTACGCTGAGCCTGTAAATCCAAATCATCCGTATGGCAGATTGCGGCTGACAGAGCCGAATTACGTATATCGCCTGAATAAGACTCTGACAAAAGAAGAGTTTGATGCGGTGTTTAAGGATATTGCGGATTGAAAAACTGAAAAATAGAGCATTTTGTATTGAACCTCCGGCATTAGCCGGAGGTTCTTTTGTGTGTCGTGGAATAAAAACAAAAACTGGCGGCTTTTTTCGTTTGCGTAAGCCGACAGAATATGATAAAATAAATTCAGAAAAGTATAGAAAAGAGATTGAAACTATGCGAAAAAAGACTGATTTAGAAGCGGTAAAAGAAACGCTGAAGCTGTTTTTGTATATGCCAATAGAAGAGACCGATTTATCTCCAATTATAATTCAACATCCAATCTTTGATACTGGATATTCAAGTGTTGATGGTAAAATTGTTGATATTACAAAACCGGAAGGGCTTCAAAAAGCAACCAAAAAGATGGAAGAAAAGATAGACAGCACCGATACACTGATAAGATGTTCGTACATTATAAGAAATTCGTACTATCTGACATTTCTTAAATACATTAAAGAATATTTATCGCTGCAAGACTTCAGTCTGCTGCTTGGAAAATTCTGGACAGAAGAAGAAAACCCGAACGGAGATGTGAATGTGTCAGTGTCTCTTGCGGCAAGATGGTTTCGGCTTGCAGATAAAAAATCGCTGATGTATGATGATGAATATGAAACATATACAGCCTTGCCGGAAAACTTTATTGTTTATCGCGGCGTGACACCTGGAAGAAATCCTAATGGAATGTCATGGACGAGAGAATATGATAAGGCAGAATGGTTTTCCAATCGTTTTGGGGAAGGATATGTTTTGGAAGGAACAGTAAATAAAAAAGATGTTCTTGCTTTCTTCAGCAGACGAGGAGAAGAGGAAATCGTAATTGAAGCTAAAAATGTTCAAAACAAGCAAAAAATATAAAGAAAGCAGGACAAGAATGAGCAGAGCAATATATGGTATATGCGTTAATGATGTCGACATCAATCAGCGGAAGCTTCTGAAGCTAATGAAAGAAACTCCATCCGATTTTCCATCTGACAGCAAGTCGATATTTGACGATTACATTACGGTATGCAATGCGGAAAGTATGCTTATCAGTCCGGAAGAATGGATGAAAAACTATATGTTCATAATAAACGAATGCGAAATGCACGGAATCGGTGCGCTGCTGTATAAAAATATGCGGCTGAACGACCCGGAAAAAATGATTTTCTGTACAACCGGTGTTGATAACCGTGTATACCTTGGCCTACCGATAAGTGAGTCTTGGAAAATATGCAAAGACATGACCTATACGACCAATAAGGAAATCCAAGACACGCTGAGAAAATACATCGGAAAAATCAGCGACAACAGCGACAAAGCAAAAATATCTACAATCAAATACGATTAACCCGGCGGGCAAAAGCCCGCCGTATTTTTTTGCCTGCAGAGCTGCGGGCTTATTTTTTCGCAAAAAATAATACGCTTTTTCAAAATTTCGGCATACTAGATATAGCAAAAGAAACAAAGAATCAAATTTGGAGGGAAAATAATGCATAAAAAAACTACAGATGATGGTCAGTTAAGCCTTTTTGAGCCTGCTGAGGAGAAAATCATCAAGCAGGAGTATTCAGATATTATGAAACAGTCATATATTGACTATGCAATGAGTGTAATCATCGCAAGAGCGGTACCTGATATCCGTGATGGTCTGAAACCGGTGCAGCGCCGTATCCTGTATGATATGGGTGAAGAGCTTGGGCTAGATTACAATAAACCTTACAGAAAATCAGCACGTATCGTTGGTGATACAATGGGTAAATTTCATCCGCACGGCGACACGTCTATTTATGACGCGATGGTTGTAATGGCGCAGGACTTTAAGCGTGAAATCCCGCTTGTGGATGGTCACGGTAACTTCGGTTCAATTGAGGGTGATGGAGCTGCTGCACAGCGATATACAGAATCAAGGCTGCAGAAGATAACGCAGGAGAATTACCTGGCTGACCTGGACAAAAAAGTTGTGGACTATGTCCCTAACTATGACGAAACAGAAAAGGAGCCTGAGGTACTGCCCGTAAAAATTCCAAACTTCTTAATCAACGGCTCTGAAGGTATCGCTGTCGGTATGACTACTTCAACACCGTCTCATAACCTGGTGGAAGTGTTGAAAGCGGAAGAATATTTGATTGATACCCCAGGTGCCAGCATTGAAGAGCTGATGGATTTTGTGAAAGGCCCGGACTTCCCTACTGGCGGCATTGTGGCAAACAGTAACGACCTTTTGGAAATTTACAAGACCGGAACGGGAAAAATCAGAGTACAGGGAAGGGTGACACATGAAAAGAACAGGCAGGTAAACCGCCTTGTTATTACTGAAATTCCGTATACAATGATTGGCGCCGGTATTGCAAATTTTTTAAATGACGTGGCAATGCTTGTGGATTCCAAACAGATTCCGGATATCGTGGATATTTCAAACCAGTCATCAAAAGAAGGCATTAAAATCGTTCTGGACTTAAAGAAGAACGTGTCTGAAGAAGACGCCGAAAAAATTAAGACTGTCCTTCTCAGTAAAACAAAACTGGAAGATACCTTTGGTGTCAACATGCTGGCTATCGCAAACGGACGCCCGGAGACACTGACATTAAAATCTGCCCTGGAATATCACATTAGCTTCTTATTTGAAATCAATACACGCAAATATACAACAATGCTTGCAAAAGAAAAAGAAAAAGCAGAAGTGCAGGAAGGTTTAATCAAAGCGATTGATGTCTTGGATGCCGTGATTGAAACAATCAGAGGCAGTAAGACAAAAACAGAAGCAAAAGAATGCTTAATGACGGGCAATGTTGACAATATAAAATACCGTATCGCGGAAGATAAAAAGATTGCAAAGACCTTTGACTTTACAGAATTGCAGGCGGACGCAATCCTGGATATGCGTCTTTCACGTCTGATTGGCCTGGAGCTGGAAGCCTTAAAGAAAGAAAATGAAAAAACAAAACAGAATATTGAAAAATATATAAAAATCCTGAGTGATAAAAAATATATGAAAAAAGTAATCAAAGATGATTTAGAGAGTATCATCAAGGAATACGGACAGCCAAGAAAAACAAGCATTAAAAATATTGAGAAAGCAGTGATTAAAAAAGAAGCGCCGAAGGCTTTTAAAGAAGTTGTGCTGATGGATAAATTCGGGTATGTCAGGGCTGTGAGTGATACAGTCTATGAAAAGAATAAGGAAGCAGCAGACTCTGAGAGTAAATGGGTCATTCCGGTGATGAGCGATGATAAGGTTGTGTTTATTACAGAAAACGGAATCATGCATACCGTGCCAGCAAATAAGATTCCATTTGGAAAGTTCAGGGACAAGAGTATTCCGGTTGATAATGTTTCAACGCTGGATACTACGACAGACCTTATTCTGTATGCTGAAGCGATGAAAGGTATGGCATGTGAAAAGGTTGTTAATAATTATATTATGGTAACTAATTTGGGCGGTGTAAAGAAACTGCCTGGTATTGAATTTAACGTGAAATCAAAAAATACCAAATACATCAAGCTGAAAGATGGCGAGGTATGCACGAATTTTGTGAAAGTAGAAAAAAATGAGCCTGAAATCGTGCTTGTAAGTGAGGCCGGAAGGTTCCTGCGGTTTTCTGCAGCAGACATCCCTGAGAAAAAGAGGGGAGCCGGAACAGTTGCCGGTATAGCAATGAAAGACGGCGAAAAGCTGAGTGATGTGTTCTTTGTATGGCCGGAAGATGTAAAGAAGGCGTCTGAAATTGGAGGCGAAGAGGCGCCGGCGGGAGAGAATAGCGACGGAAATGATGCTGGTAATGATACTGCCGGAAGTGCAGGTTTGATGCCGGAAGCAATGCCGGCAGGCAGGGAAGAAATGCCTGTAGATGAAACGGCGACGAAAGATGACAACTTGCCTGCTGAAGAGCAGCCGCCAGCTGAGTTGATTTTAACCTTAAAGAACAAAAAGCAGATTCCGTTTTCCAAACTGGCAAAAGCAAAAAGAGGAGGAAAAGGAACGCTTAAAAAAATATAATGTAGCGAAAGCAGGAGGTGTATAGTATGTGGCTTTGGATTATCGTAGCTGTTGTGACAGCAGTGCATGCGGCGGTCATCAGCGATGAGGAGAATAGACGGATAAGAAAAGCGAAAGAAGAAATTTTCGTCAAGTATTCGAGAATCTGATAGGTATTTAGAAAAAGAAGAAAAAGGGAGATTGGCCGGTAATTGGCTTCTTCCTTTTTTTTGTTTTTTGTCGGTTTTGCCGGCAAGAGATGGAATTCCAAGGATGGAATAAATGCCCGCAAAACAAAAAAAAAGAAAGAAGCAGCAGATGTCCGCTGTTTCTCTCTCTTTTAATTAATGTCAGGAATTCTGGTCTTTGTGTCCGTCAAACTCTCCGTTTTTGTAGGCCTTCATCATCTGATTCTTCTCGTCCTGCGTCATACCGGAAAAGAAAGAAAATGCCTGCATAAAGGTTTCTGCCCCGATTTTCCTGGAGTCAAGAAAATTATGTGTTTCCTTAATTATGTTTCTTTCACCAAGCTGGTTTTGCATAGATTCGATAATTGCCAGGTATGCATTGCAGAGGCTGTCTGGATTGTAATCCAAACATTCGAGACGCTCATACAGTTCTCTGTACAGGTACTTAATTGCAACCTGTTTTTCTTTTCTTTCTTCTGGTGTTAAACATTTTTTCATAGTACGTTCTCCCTTCTTGTTTGTGAAATATTTTCATGTCTAATATGCTGAAAAGCGGCAAAGCAAAAAAGAGTGGATGCGTTACCATCCGGTACCGTCAAACTCTCCGTCAAACTCACCATTTTCAGAGGCTTCAATCACCACACTTCTTTCGTCTGGAGTTAATTCAGAAAAGAAATTAAATATCCGAAGCATAGCCTTAAAGCTGATTTGCTCGGTGCGAAGAACACTGTGAGTTTCCTCAACTACATCTTTCGCTCCAATCTGGCGCTGCATAGACTCAATGATTGTCTGATATGCTTTGCAGAGATTATCTGGCTCGCCGTTCAGGTAGTCCAGGTGTTCTTTCAGCTCTCCGCGAAGGTATTTGATGGCAGTTTTCTTTTCCTGTCTTTCTGCTTGTGTTAAACATTTTTCCATATTGATTTCTCCTTTCGTGCTTGCGAGATATTTTTCATATCTAATATGCAGGAAAACAAGACAAAAAAAAGAGCCGTAAAAACGGCTCAAATTGTGACTGATGTTCAGACTTTGCTGGCAAGTTAATACCATCCATTACCATTAAACGCATTGTTCTTATAAGTCTCAATCACCGCACCTCTTTCTTCTGATGTCAGGTCAGAAAAGAAGTTAAATGCACGGATTAACGTCTCAAATCCGATTTTCTCATTGTGAAGAAAGTCGTTAGTTTCTTTAACAATATCTCTTGTTTCAAGCTGATTCTGTATCGACTCAATAATTGCCTGATATGCCTTGCAGAGATTGTCTGGCTCTCCGTTCAGATAGTCCAGGCGTTCTTTCAATTCTCCGCGAAGATATTTGATAACGACTTCTTTTCCCTGTCTTTCTTCCGGTGTTAAACATTTTTCCATATTGATTTCTCCTTTCGTGTTTATGAAACATTTTCGTATTTAATATGCCAAAAATAAGGCAGCAAAAAAGAGCCGTAAAAACGGCTCAAATTATGGTTAAGAAGTTAATCTTCCTCGGTATCGCAATATGGCATGACATATTCCTCTACACCAAAGCAGCTGATGTCATACTCCGGATACATCTTAAACAGCTTATTCATAGCTTTCTTTTTGGACTTTGCATAAATTCTGTCGTAAATGATTTCACCTTTCACGTCAATCCAGTTATCCTCGTCATCCATAGCTTCCTCTTTCCATTCAGAAATATCATCCTTTGGTTCGTCCGATACCGGCGGCAGGCACCCCTGCGCATCTATGGTGTCGACTGTGATGAGATAGCATTTTTTAGGTTTCAATATCTTAACTGCAATATCGCAAGCCTGGTAAAGTAAATCCGGGCAGCCTTCAAGAATATTCAAGCGATGCTTCATTTCTTCTTTAAGAAACTTAGCCGCAGCTTTATTTTTGCTGCGTGTGTTGTCGTCATCCGGTGCGATATATGTTTCAATGCCAAAGCTGTCAATATCATGCTGCGGGCATTTTTTAATGAATGCCTGTACGGCTTCTTCTTTGGAATCAGCATAAATTCGGTCGTAGATAATGCTTCCGCTTACATCAGACCAGATGTCTTCTTCGTCCAGTTCTTCAACATCCTCATCTTCCCATTCGTCTTCATCTGACGGTGGAATACAAGCCGGTTCAAGATAAGCCTGCGCATCTCTTGTTTCAACGGTAAAAACATAGCACTTCTTTTTTGGCGCCATAGCCTCAAGTGCTGCCTGGTATGCCTGACAAAGTGCGTCAGGCTGGCCTCCAAGGTGTTTCAGCCGGGAATTAAGCTCCTCCTTCAGATATTTTTCTGCAAATTCTTTTGCCATTTTGCTCATAATATAAGCTCCTTTCTTGTTGGAAAAATTTTGTTATCAGATATAAAATGCTGAAAAATATATAAAAGAAAATCCGCAAAAATTGCTGCTTATGAATGAAAATCCGGCATATTGTATGTAGAAAATAATACCTGAGAGGTGATTAAAATATATGGGTAAGAATAGCAAGCAGAGACGCCAGGCGACAGCGGAGGAATGGTCGTGGGCGAGAGAATATATGGATTTGTTTGTTCCATGCAATAATGGATACAACGTTATAATCAGCAAAAAGGGAAACATGCTAATTCGCCATATTGCAGGTGGAGATATTGTAAGCATACCGAAAGCATCAATTACAAGCAGGCAGGCATTTGACAAGTATCTGAATAAATGTCAGCACGAAAAAGAAGAACAGAAAAAGAGAATACAAAGAAATCTGGAAAAGCAAAAAGAAAGAATAAGGCTTGAAAATGAAGTGCGAGAGAAAGAAATAAAAATCAGGGATGTCCTGCGAAATGAGCTTAAAGCAGCCGTAAGCGAGATTAACCGAAATAAAGAAGTAACAAAGTTCAACCCGATTTTCGGTGAGGTAAATGCTGATGCATCTGTAAGCCGTCTTAAATATAACATTTTCGCTGAAATTAAAGTTACATTATATCTTATGCATAAGAATACAGTCATTGGCAGGCTTGTTGAGGCGACGAGAAGCATTTCTACTTTGACGGACGATAACGAATTAAATGCTGCATTCTTAAAGAAGAAAATTATGAGCGTGGCAAAATCACCTGTGCAGGATTTATCAATTACACCCGATGGTGCGATGCATATTTATGAAATGACATGTAAATATCTCAAAAAGCAAAAAGACATGAAGGTTGATGAAAACTTATGGATGGCAGTAAATGAAAGCAAGAGACAAGTTCTAAGGCTGGTATATGCTGTATCTTCAAGAAAGATGCAGACTCCCGATTGCTATGTCGGAGATTTCTTAAATTCAAAGTTTAAAAACGGCTGTATCTGCTTTGTGTTGAATAACTACAGCTTCGCATACGACATTGCAAATGACTCTGTTACGATGGACGAGCAGCAAAAAGCTGAATTATGTCTGCTGACAAAATGTCTAAACGCACAAAAGAAAACCATAAAAATATGTCAAAAAACAATAGAGTCTCTGCGGGCAGAAGGTTTGCAGGATGATTTAAATATGTCGTATGCATTGAAAGACGAAAACATCGTGATTCGCGGAAAGCGCTGCCTCGGCAAGTTTATTATTGCCCCTGGCGAAAAAATCACCGGAACAGAAATTAAAAAATGGCTTAAAAACAGCAGAAAAGAGTATGAGCTAGAGCAGAAAAGAAAGCAGGAAGAAAAAGAAGCAGAACTCAGAAGCCTGCAGTCATATGGAAGCCTTGTGGCCATTGATGCTCTGCGGCTTATCGCCAAAAATGAAAAATACATAACCGAAAACGCCGTTGTCAAGAACCTGAGGGGTATGAGTCAGACTTTGCAGTCTGACATTGAAGATATTGAAAACAGTGGAAAATATGGTTTGCTGACCGGAGAAGAGGTGAAAAAAGCTATACATATCCTTGATAATGATGGGCTGATTTACCAACAGGAGATAGAAGGCACTTACGGATGGTTTTATATTTTAAAACTCAGAGATAGTGCAAAAGATTTACTGTCTGTTGAAAATAAACAGGAAAAGAAACTTTTTGGTGAATTTACAGACCTTGACTGGGTAAATTATCTTGAAAAATTCCATGTTGACGGCAAAGAACCACGACTGACAAATATTCAAAAAAATGAACAGATAACATTTTTTGAGCATAAGGCTGTTGCGATATTATATCCGGAATTAGTAAAAGAATTTTTAAAAGTAAAACCAAAAGAATGGCAGATGTATATAGAGACCATGTACTCTATGGCAACAGGAGTAGAAAAGAAATATTGGAAATTTCTGAAGGATATGGTTGTGGAGAAGAAAGAGAGAAAGAAGAAAGGAACAAAGATAGAGCAAAAAACAGAAACAAAGACAGAGCCCGCCGCGTAAGCGGCGGGCATAATGTTCTAGCTTGGGCGTCATTTCTCATATTAAGTATATATCGGATAAGAACAAACCGACAACAAAATCTAAAAAAAGGAGAGAAAAAATATGAAACCACAAATGACGCTTGAAAAATTTGATAAAATCATCATATGTATGCTGAAAAAGCGCGGGTATGATGCAAAAATAATCAAAACACCGGGAAGATTTGGGATAGAGCACCGCCTCGTACAAAAGGGCGCAAGAAAAAATGCAACTATGGCAGCTGTAAGAATGACGGAGGCGTACAACGAATATTTCGACGAACTGAACAGCAGCGACGCCAATATATCCAATACAGCCTGTGAAGAGATAGCTGACAGTATCGCACAGGCTTTCAGCAACATGAAAACCCCTGTAAGCCATAGTGACGCAAAAGATATGATAACTGATTGGAATCAGGCGAAAGAGAAACTGGTTATTGAAGTTTTTAACAAAAAGCTTCACTCATCTTACATCGCAGGCAATATATACGAATGCGTTAAAGACCTGGTCATTGTACCGCGCGTTCTTGTCGGATATATCAACGACGGCATAATGAGTACTATGGTGTCCAAAAAGCTTCTGAAAAAATGGGGAGTAAGCGCAGAAGAGGTATTAAAGGAAGCAAGAAAAAATTCGCCAAAACTGCTTCCGGCAGTTATTTCAGATGTTTCAGACAAAACCGTATACACTGTGATTGAGGTTAATAAAGACGGAAAAATGTCAAAGCCTAAAGATTATGTAAAAGCTAGCATGATAATAGTGACAACGCCAAACAACATAACTGGCGCTTCGCTGTTCTACGACGGCGTGCTTGAAGATTTGGCGGAAAAATTTGACGGATTCTTCTATATCATTCCGTCAAGTGTTTCAGAATTCCTGATTGTCCCAGGAAACGAAGGCCAGAATCCAAAAACGCTGAAAGAAACTATACAAAACGCAAATATGCGCCCTGAGGTTGTCAGCCCGCAAAATGTACTCAGCAACAACCTGTATGTATACAAAGATGGTAAATTCTCCATATATGATTGCTGATTTTCTCTGCCTGCTGCAAGACAGATATGCCCGCTCGCGAAAGCGGGCTTTGTTTTTGTCTCCGGTTAAATTCGGCATATTGACTTTGTAAATATAAAAAATTGTCTGATTAAGAAAGGAGACAAAAACTATGAAGAGCAACATCACACTTGAAGTATTTGAAAGTATTGTTATCGAACAGCTGAAAGAAAGAGGCTATAACACAAAAATTGTTGAAACCCCAGGAAAACTTGGTTCAGAGCACCGTCTCATTAAAGAGCCATGCAAGAATGGGCTGACAGCCGCCATAAGAATCGAAGAAATATACGACGATTACATGAAGAGATTGACCAGCGGGCATCCTGTCTTGATGGAAAAAGTTGTTGACGGTATTATTGAATCTTTCAACATGAAACCGCCTGTAAACTATGCTTCCGTATTAACGATGCTTGAATCATGGGATGAGGCAAAAGGCAGACTGTTTATTGCCGTCTACAACAAAGACCGTCATGCGGAATATTTGAAAGACAAAGTATATACCTGCGTTGAAGATTTGGCTATCGTCCCGCGCCTTTTGGTTGGACGAAGAAGCGACGGTATTATGAGTATTATAGTTACACAAAAGCTGCTGAAAACATGGGGCAAAACTGAAAAAGAGGTTATGACTGAAGCGTTTAAAAGCGCCCCGGTTGTAATGCCTATTGAGGTTCGTAACCTGAGCAATCTTGTTAAGGAAATGCTTTTCAATATGAAAGAAGCTGGTGAAGAAGTCCCAGAAGTCCCAGAAGACCTTGAAACTCCTGATTCGGACATGATGGTTGTAACAACAAGAGACAATTTCACCGGAGCATCTTTGTTTTATGATGGCGTGCTTGAAATGATTGCAAAGCAGTTTGATGACTTTTTCTATATTTTTCCGTCAAGCACTTGCGAATTTATCGTAGTTTCTGGCAAAAGCTGTCCATATCCTGAGGAATTGTCTCGTATGGTTAGCGACGTCAATAGCAGTTCAGTTCCTCCTGATTGTGTACTGAGCGACCATGCTTATGTATACAGAAATGGAAAAATTGTTTCACTCTAAGGTTTTGGAGCCCGCGAAAGCGGGCTCTTTTTTTCGTCTTCAGCTAAATCTGACATTTTAATTTTGTAAACATAAAAGTTGTCTGATTAAGAAAGGAGACAAAACTATGAAGAGTAACATTTCAAATATTTCACTTGAAGCGTTTGAAAACATTGTTATCGAACAGCTGAAGGAAAAAGGTTATGCCACAAGAATTGTTGACGTTCCCGGAAAGCTGGCGTCTGAGCATCGCCTCATCAAGGAGCCACACAAAGATGAGCTGACAATAGCCATAAGAATCGAAGAAATATACAACGATTACGTAAAGAATCTGACAAGTGAACATCCTATATCAATGGATAATGTCGTTAATGACATCATCGAAATTTTCAATATGGAACCACCCGTAAACGATTCATCCACATCAACACTATTGGATTCATGGGAGGAAGCGAAAGGAAAACTGTTCATCACTATCTACAATAAAGACCGTCATGCGGCTTATTTAGTCGGCAAAGTGTATACATGTATTGAAGACTTGGCTATTGCCCCGCGTCTTCTTATTGAACGCCTTGAAGGCGGTGATATCATGAGCACTATGATTTCTCAGGAGCTGTTGAAATCATGGGGTAAAACTGAAAAAGAAGTGATAACAGAAGCACTCAAAAGTGCTCCTACTGTAATGCCTATTGAAATTCATAATATGGGTAATCTTATTAAAGAAACCTTCTCTAACGTAAAGAATCAGAAAGGGTTTGATGCCAATATGATAGTTGTGACAACAAAAGGTAACATCACCGGAGCATCTTTATTTTACAACGGCGTATTAGAGAAATTTGCAAATCAGTTTGACGGCTTTTTCTATATTTTTCCATCAAGTATATGCGAGTTTATCGTAGTTTCTGGTAAAAACTGCCCGTGTCCCGAAGAATTGTTGCATATAGTTTGTGATATCGATGCCAATGCAGTTCCTCCTGATTGTGTGCTGAGTGACCATGCTTATGTATACAAAAATGGAAAACTTGATTCTCTTTAATGGTTTGGAGCCCGCAAAGCGGGCTCTTTTTTTGTCTGATTTTGCATATTAAATTTAAGAAGATAAGTGGGAATTCTCGGTAGTTTAATTACCGAGATGGAAACGCCTATATACACAAACAAATAAAGATATCGTTTACGACTTGTTGATTTCTCTACGTTTTGGTGTAGAGAAATTTTTATTTTCATCAAATTTTTTTCGCAAAAAATCATCTCCTCCTGGATTTTTTCAGCATATTAACTATGTAAGAAAAAAGCAGGAGGTTTTTGATATGGCAAAGAAAAAGTCCATAAGGATTGATTTTATAAAATCTTGTATTACATATAACAAACTGAATAAAATTGCCATATCAGGCATTGAAAATATCTGTAAGCGCTTGAACCTTGATAGCATCTACGATGTCATTAACGGAAGATTTGCAATCCCTTCTAAAAGACCATCAGGTAAGAAGTCTTCTTCAAAGCGTGTTGTAAAATGCGATACTGTATTTGTGGCTTACAGATTCTGTGGTCACCCAACAGAAGAACAGGCATCAGACTTAAACCAGAATATTGGTGCTTCACGTTTTATGTGGAACCGTATGCTTTCAGACTACAAATTGATGTGGAAGATGTACGGTATTTCAATACCTATGACTCCGGCTGATTACAAAGATGTATCCGGTCTGGAATGGCTTAACGACAGGGATTCCCTGGCGTTGGCAAATGTTCAGTTAAATCTTGAAAAAGCAAGAAGTGACTATTTTGCCGGTGAAAGAGGTGCTCCTAAGCGTAAGAAGAAACATCAGTGCAAGGATTCTTACACGACAAACCGCGTCGGAAAAAATATCCGTATTGAGGATGGCGGTCTCCGTCTTCCAAAGATTAACGGTTTGATAGAGCTTTCCATGCACAGACCGATTAAACCAGGTGGCACATTGAAAAGTGTTACGGTTACACACGAGCCTGATGGCAAATGGTATTTTTCAATCCTGATTGAATATCCAGCCGAAGAAGTTGAATTATCAGACGGATTGCAGAAGTTTTTCGCTTCCAGCGATATAAATGCCATTTCCGGAATCGGGCTTGATATGTCAGTACCTTTCTTATATATAGATTCATCAGGAAATAAGCCGTCTTATGAATTAAACGGGAAAGAAATAAAGTTTATGAAGCAGTACCGGAAGCTAGAGAAGCGCATTGCCAAAGAACAGCGCAGACGTTCTCACATGGTTAAAGATTCTAATAATTACAACAAGCAGAGCGAGAAAATCGCCAGACTGCATGCGAAAGCCAAGCATCGCAGGGAAGATTTTCTTCATCAGATTGCTGTAAGACTGGTTAGAACTTACGATGTGATTACGATTGAAGACCTCGATATTGCAGCAATGAAGAAAGCTCTCAGCCTTGGAAAATCCGTGTCCGATGTCGGATGGGGAAGATTCACGGCAATCCTGGAGGAACTCTGCCTGAAATACGGAAAGATTCTTGTACGTGTCAGTAGGTGGTATCCTTCCTCTAAGACATGCCATCATTGCGGTTACAAAAACGATGATTTGCAGTTATCTGACAGGATTTATGTCTGCCCGGTATGCGGGAATATCATGCCTCGTGACAAAAATGCAGCCATTAACGTCCTTGAAGAGGGACTGAGAATCTTGAAAGAGAATATATTTAGACCATCAGTAGAGGGATATTCTAAGCCCGCTCTGATTACTATGATACCGCGAGCATAGCTCGCGTGTAACAGACGTGGACGGGGTTTCCCGTCCATCGACGATTGCATAAAATACAGTCTTTTGGTAACCAAATAACTTTACCGGTGGAACACCGGAGTAGCCTGCCGAGCTACGGGGTCACGCTTACAGACGTGACATAATATGCCACCCGGATAGGCAGGAAAAGAGAGAGCCTGCGGGCTCGAAGCCTGTGTCTTTAGGCTGTCTTCTTCGGAAGCCTGTTTCTTTAGATGTGGGTAGTTCACTTTTGCTGATAATGGGGTTCAAATCAAGCCGGGAAAAATATCAAGATTTTGTAGAAGTTGATGCTATTGTCACGAATATAACAAAAAGTACTGAAAATAACCCAAATAAAATAGAATACAAGTACAAATACGACGGCAAAAGTTATACCGTAGAAAGAAACGAAGCGTTCAGAAACGGTAAGAAAATAGGCGACATAGCGACAATCAAATGTAACCCAAAAACCCATCGGAAGTCCAAGATGATTCTGATACTTTCTTTTTTATTGCAATTTTTATGTTTTCTGTTCAGGTATTATCGATTATCGTACGGTTTATCAAATATTGCATAGCAAAAGCAGCAGGGAGAAGGTAATGCATATGATACTAAACCCAGACACAAAAAAATATATTCCAAAAATTTTCGTAGCCGTATTAATTACGACAGCATTGCTGTTTGCGATGAACGTAAGATATTATCAAAAATATGCCGATTTCGTGCCGGTTAATGCAGTAATTACAGACGTGCAGCGACATATAACGTCATCACCGTCATCAGATAACAAAACGTCTTACACGACATATGTAACATATCAGTACAACTACGGCAGCAGCAATGCCAGTAAAACGTATACCGCAACGAGAAGCGAGTTTTTCAAATTCGGAAAAGAAAAAGGCAAAAGAGCTGTCGTTAAAATCAACCCTGAAAACCCGAAGGAGCTAGAAGATACATATGGCCGCAATGCCTGCAGGATGATTACTGGGTTCTGCTTTGCGGTTGACGCGTTTTTGTGGATGGCGATACGGCAGATAAAGCAGGAAGAAGAGAAGGAAAATTGGAGCTAAAAAAGTTTAAAAAAGAATGAGAGAGTGAAAAACAGAAAAAATGCAGGAGCCGCGAGAAATCGCGGCTCCTGCTATGTTTTAACTAAATAAATCTGCCAGAATCTGGCTTGCTGATTTATTCATGTATCCGTCCGGGTCACCTAATGTTGACCGGTTCCATCTTAAATAATTTCCGTTTCTGATATAATTTCCGCTTGTTGTGTGGTAATCATATTTTGTATATCCTGGATATTTGGACATGTATTTTCTTGCCAAAGCTACGGCTTCGCTGTCATAATTACCGCTTGGAGTACTTGTTCCGGAAATCTGGCATCCTGCCTGAGGAGTGGAGTGAACGATAACAACGCTCTTATCTGAACACTGGCCAATAACAATCCACGTATGGCCGCTGTTGTATCCGACATCACCCGGTTTTAATGTCCAGTCGTCATTTGCGAGGCTTGACTGAGTAAGGATTGAACCCCAGCCGTTAGAACGGTAATATGAACCGACTTCCTCGGCTACAACTGTATACCCGTAGCCAATCCCTGATTTCTGCTGCATAACCTGATAAGCTGCCCATCCTACAAAACCGGAGCAGTCAAGACCTTTCGCACGGTTTGCTGTACTTAAATCGTTATAATCCCTGTAATTATAGCTGCTGTTCTGGCTGTTATACCATTCCTGCCATTTAGGGCTGATGCCTTTTCTTGTTGAGTCATTCCATCCGCCGCCCCATACATACAACGCTTTGCCGACCGGCTGAAGTGCTCCCAGCAGGTAATTTTTGACTGTCTTTGAAGAAGAAGGGCTTTGTGTATTTGACCCTGTGTCTTCAACCAATACACCGTTGTTCTTGAATGTATAGCTCTTGCCGGAAATGGTAACTGAACCAATTGCCATAATCCCGCTTGTTTTATCAAAATATCGTTTATTTCCTGAACTGCTTGTAAGCCATCCTGTCGCCATTACTCCGCTTTTGGAATAGAAGTAGTAGTAATTATCACCGACTTTCTTTAATCCTGTATACATGATACCTGATTCTTCATCAAAGTATCGTTTGTAATTGCTTTCACTTTTTGCCCATCCAGTCATCATAGTACAGTCATCTTGTGAGAAGTATCTTTTTGCACCTTTCTTGTTTGTTACCCATCCAGTTGCGGCAACACCTGATTTCTTGTACATATAATACGTTTCACCTTCAAGCTCTATCCACCCAGTAGTCATAAATCCTGTGTCCGGGTCAAAAAACCGTCTGTTTCCTTTTGAATCTTTCAGCCATCCAGTCAACATAACGCCGGCTTTGCTCGTAAAGTAACGCTTCCGGCCTTTTCTGTCAACCATCCAGCCTTTCTGCTGTACGCCGGTTTTCTTATTAAAATAATATTTATATTTACCCAGCTGCATCCAGCCCTTCGCTTTGGAGCCGTCCTCCTTAACGTAATATGTCTTCCCATTAATAGTTACGAATCCTGTTTTCGTTGCGGCTGATACGTTTTTTGTAAAAAAACCGCAAGATAAGACTACTGCCAGCAGTGCAAGCAGCAAAAATACCCTTTTGTTTAGTGTTTTCATTTTTTAAAATCTCCTTATATATCGTTTATATTTTTTCTTGCATATTTAATATGTAAAATTTTTGTAACAATTGAACATTTTTTAAAAAAAATATTTTTCTTATTTTCAAAAAATCCTGCATATTAAATATGTAACAATAAAAAACACCTAAATACAGGAGGAAAAAATAATGGAAAAATTAACTTTAAGACAGTTTGCAGACGTAATCAAAGCTCTTGTGGAGGCAGACATGCCAAAAGAAGCTGGCTTTACCCTTAAGGTTGTAGAGTCTGGAGACAAAGAAAAAGCAGACGGCCAGAAGGTGGAATTAGTCTGTACAAAAGAAGAAAAAAAAGAAGATACAAAGAAAACTGATTCTGTAGAAGCTTATTCTTCAGAGTATTGCAGCGCTGAAATTACATACGATATGAACGCTGATTACCGCGAGTATGAACTTGAGCTTGCAGGAAGTGCAGCGCCGCAGGATGAAATCCTGAGAAAAATTGCCAAAAGGGTAGTATATGATATTGTCGGAAGGGTAATATATGATATTGACGGAGACTCCAAGGTTGAGAAAAAGGAAGCCGAAAAAGTAGAAGGAAAAAAAGAAGACTGCGAATGTCAGGACAAAGATAAGGACAATTTTGCCGATGACTTTGACGATGACGACCTTGACGACGACTGGGCTGACGATGAAAATGCCTGCGAATGCTGTGGAAAAGCACTGAAAGCTGCCCTGATTGGTGCTGCGGTTGTTCCGCTGAGTATCATGATTTTCAAAAGAATCAGAAAATAAAAAAAGCAAAAAAAATAACAAGAAACAAAAAATAATAAACACAACAACAAGCGAGGCTCCGGGTGCTAAAAACATTCGGAGCCTCGCTTGGGTTTTGTCAGTCATCCGACAGGCATGCGCAATGGTCTGTCAAACGGCCTGAGGTATTAAGTTACAGCCGGCAAATCTCGCCGGGTAAAACTTATATATATAAACCGACTGATGAAGCAAAGAAGCTGCAGCTTCATATGCAAATTCAGTCAGAAATGCCGATTGTGAGGGTCGAACTCACAGACAGCCACTTCGGCATGAGGGGGCAGTGCAACAAAGACACTGCCCATCTTGGAGGTAAAACATAGCAAAAATATAATACAGTTTTCTGATATATGTTATATACCAGAAATGCCAAAGGCAGGAATCGAACCTGCATATTGCTAACGGTGATAAAAAATAACGGGTGGGTGATTAGATGAACTAGACATGAATGGAATTTCTTATTTCATATGCACGTCCAGAAACTTTCAAACCGACGGATAACAGAAGAATGACTACTGCCTTCCGTCAATCAATGAAAATGAATTAAGGGTTGCTGTATGTTAGCTGCATATCCAGTTATGCTACTTTGGCATGCTCAGAACTAAATCTGAGCTTTTTATCTTGCTTATTTTTAATATGCAAAATAATTTAAAAAATGTAACACTTTTTTTGAATATTTTTTTGTTTTTAAATGATTTTTCTTGACTCACTGCTGATATCTGCAGATGTTAGCAGGTTTTCTTTCGCTTTCTTATCCTTTGTAAGACGTAACGCATGCTTGCTAATTGCTTCATCAAGAATATTTCTTACGGTTCTGGCGTTACCAAAATCTGCTTTTGGAAGCTCTATCTCGTAGCGTTCCCTGAATTTTTCAAGGCCTTCACGGCTTACCTTTAAGCCGGCTTTATTTGCCATAGATTTGAAGATTGCTTCTGCTTCATCGGTTGTGTAATCCGGAAATTCAAGATAATCCTTGATTCGTGAACGGAAACCGGGGTTAGAAGAGAGCAGGTTTGCCATTGGCTTTGTATATCCGGCAAGTATTAATACAAATTGGCCTCGCATATCCTCCATAAGTTTAATCAATGTGTCAACAGCTTCATTTCCATATCCTTCATCCATGGAATACGCTTCATCAATAAACAGCACTCCACCCATCGCATATTTAACCAGAATCTCGGCTTTCATACCGCCTTCACCTGGTGCTGATGCTTTGAGAAGGTTACCATCAACTTCAATACACTGATTTTTTTTGATAATTTTGTTCTTGTACAGAAAACCTGTAAGTATTCTGGCAAATGTTGTTTTACCGGTACCAGGAGCTCCGTAAAAGACGTAATGTGAACTGAAGCCTTCGCCTTTCTTGCCGTGGGCTTTATCATAATTTGCACGGGCTACAATCTCATTTATCTTATCCTTCACTTCTTCCATTCCTGAAAGAGCTGCCATATCCTGGTCAGGATTTTTAGAACCAGGATGTGTTGCCTTGGTGATTGTGGATTCCGGCATTACCCTGTTCATTTCTTCTTTTCGCTGTTTATCATATTCTTTTCGCTCTTTATCTGACAGGCTAAAATAGTCAAATTTGCTCGTCATACCGAATGCATCAACATTTTTGCCGTATTTGGATTTCTCATACCACAGATTACATGATTTGAATAAAACCGCCCAGATTACAGCACCAATGCAGACAGGCATTGGGTATTCCTTCACAAATTCAACGACATTAAAGCCTGGCTGTCTGCTTAAATAGTAAAACCCTCCACACGGAATTACTAGCAGCAGAATAAGCGAAAGAAATGATAGCCAATATTTTAATGATTTCATTTTTTTCTCTCTCCTTTTTATTTTTTTTGGCTTTACTTTAATATGCAAAATTTTTGGCGAAAAGTTACAAAAAATAATTAAAAAGTTTATGCGAACATTTGTTTGCTTTTTTGTTTGGTATGTGATAATATGTTTTCAGAACAAATGTTCTGCATTTCAGAAAACTGGCACAAAATGCAAGTTCTTTTTCGTAGTCTTGAGAATCCGGCATATTAAAAGTGCAAAAAGCAAAAAAAAATACAAAGAAAAGGAGATTGAAAAATATGAGTAATGAATTTTCTCACTTACATGTCCATTCAGACTACAGTTTGCTTGACGGTTTAGGAAAAATCGGGGATTACGTTAAATACGGCAAATCTCTCGGAATGAAAGCAATGGCATTTACAGACCATGGAACAATGGCCGGATTGGTTACAGCATATGACACATGCAAAGCTAACGGTATGAAATTTATCGGAGGATTTGAAGCATATGTTGCGCCATACGGAACAACAAGGTTTGAAAAAAAGGCATCTGAAGGTAAAGCTTACAATCATCTGATTATCCTATTCAAGAATGCAGAAGGGTATAAGAACGGATGCGAGCTGCTAACAAGAAGTCATACTGAAGGGTTTTACTATAAGCCGCGTATTGATTTTGACCTATTGAAAGAGCATCATGAAGGTCTTGTCGTTATGTCAGCCTGCCTTGCCGGCGCTGTACCGCAGGCTATTGTACATGGAAATGTAGATTTAGCAAAACAGATTATTATGGAATACAAAGAAGTATTTGGAGATGATTATTACCTCGAAATTCAAGACCATGGTATTCCTGAAGAAAGAGAGGTTATTACTGCTTTACTGACATTGTCAGAAGAATGCGGCGTGAAACTGATTGCCACAAACGACTGCCATTACGTCAGAAAAGACGAGAAAGAAGCACACAACTGGCTTCTCTGTATGCAGACAGACAAAAGAATCAATGAGGAAAACCGCATGATTAATGATGGTGACTACTATCTTAAGTCAAAAGAAGAAATGCTAGAATTGTTTCCTTATTGCCCTGAAGCTGTCTACAACACACAGGAAGTTGTGGATAAGTGTAATTTTGAATTTGAATACGGTCATTACCGTATGCCAAAAGTCCATATTCCGAAAGAATATGGCAATGATTATTTTAAATATCTTGAAGACGAGGCCTGGAAAGGTTTTGAAAAGAGATATCCACATTGTCATCAGAGGAGAGCAGAAGCAGAACCAAGGCTGAAATATGAACTTGGAATCATTAAACAGATGGGATTTGCTCAGTATTTCCTTGATATCAGAAAGACAATCAAAGAAGCGAAAGACAATCATATCCTGGTTGGCCCAGGAAGAGGTTCTGGAGCCGGCAGCTGCATGAATTACTGCCTGGAAATTACAGACCTTGAACCATTACAATATGATTTACTGTTTGAACGTTTCTTAAATCCGGAAAGAATATCGATGCCTAAATAATTGGGCGTTCATTGTGAACCCTATTGCTCAGGGGTGTCTGTCTTAGTAAGACAGGCTAACGGTAGAAGTTGGATAAGACTGCTATATGAAGCGTCACCGCGAGATATATAGCGACACCATAGACGAAGCAGCTTCGTAAGAGACCCTACGGTCCAGTAATGGATAGCAGGCGATACCGTGCTAAATATTTCAAAAAAAACAAAATAAAAAGTCAGCATAATAAAAAATAAAAGGGGTTTTTAATGTTAAAACAAATAAACGGTTTTGATGATTATTATGTTGATGATACAGGAGTAGTATATAGCAATAAAAGCGGATATCTTAAACCAATTTCTCAATGGAAAGATGGAAAAGGACGATATCTTTTAGTACACATTGTAAATAATGATGGGAAAGCCAAAAATGTATTGGTACATAGGATTGTATGTGAAGCCTTTTTACCAAATCCTAAAGACTTGCCAGAAGTTAATCATCGACGGACGGGAAACCGCTGTCAAACTTGTTTGCCCGTCGGTCTGAAGGTAATTGAACGCGTACGCGGAACACAGAAACACCGTCCGCGTCTGGTGCAAGCGAGCGTAAGCTCGCTGCATTATAAAGATAATAACCCACAAAACAACAATCTGTCTAATTTAGAATGGTGTACAAGAAAAGAAAATCTACAACAAAGCTACAAGACAATGTCTCCTGTACGAAATTATCGATGGACGGGAACACAGCAGTCAACTTTCAAGTTGTCTGCCTAATATAATAATTATAAAAGTGTATAAAAAGTCAGAACCCCCGTCCACGTCTGGTACACGCGAGCATAGCTCGCGGTATCATAGAGAGTGTATATTATACAAAAACAATCAATATATCTCAACATTTCAATCAATTAATGCAGCTTGCCGATTTGCGGCAAAACAGTATAATGCAAGCTATTCTATGCTAAACAAGCATAGAAAATGGAGAGACATACAGATTGTAATGAAATAGAAGTGTAACGACTAGCCGAAAGGTGTACTCCTGAAGATGAGCTACAGGAGGAAGTGCTTTGACAAGAAATTGAAGAGATAGTCTAGCCCCACTGTAAAGTGTTAAAGTATGGCGAAAGCCAGGGTACAGTCGGATATCGATACCGATTTCGAGTATTTAAGAAAAGATGATGTAATTGCTGCTGAAGCAAATGATTACGGTTATGATTGCTTTGCCAAAATTGAAACTTTTGGAACTATGCTGGCGAAAAACGTTTTAAAAGGATGTACAAAAGTATCCGGAATTGAAAATCACGTTGCTATTGGCGCAAAGCTGGCTAATTTCATCACAGGCAATAATTCACTGAAACAGGAATGGGAGATAAACCCTGATTTACAGTCATACGTCCATAGTGACCCGAGACTTGAAAAAATCTGGGATATTTCATTGAAACTGGAAGGAACAAAAAAATCTGCAGGTACTCATGCATGCGGACATATCCCAACACCGGTTCCATGTGAACAGTTATTCCCCTGCCGTCTTGATAGTGAATCCGGCCTGCTTGTATGCGAATATGATATGAATCAAGCAGAGCATCTCGGCAATCTGAAAAAAGACCTGCTGATGCTACGAAATCTGACCATCATTGACATCGCGCAAAAAGAAATCAAGAAAAGAACTGGAAAAGATATCCCGCTTTGGGATGAAAGTATCCTGAATGATAAAAAAGCGCTCAATATGATTGCATCAGGTGATACAGATGGTGTATTTCAGCTCGAATCAGACGGAATGAAGAAATTCATGAGACAGCTGCAGCCTGACTGCTTTGAGGATATCATTGCCGGTGTTGCACTGTATCGTCCAGGCCCAATGGATTATATCCCGGATTATATCCAGAACAAACATAATCCGAATGATATTAAATATATAACTCCTGAACTTGAATCAATACTTGCTCCTACATATGGTATTATCGTTTACCAGGAACAGGTAATGCTGATAGTACAAAAACTGGCCGGTTTCTCAATGGGTCGTGCCGATGTTGTACGTAAAGCAATGGGAAAAAAGAAGCAGGAAATCATGGACCAGGAAGGCCCACATTTCATCAATGGTGATAAAGAACTGAACATTGAAGGATGTACCGGAAGGGGTATTTCAGAAGAAGCTGCACAGAAAATCTGGAATCAGATGGTTGATTTTGCGAAGTATGCATTCAACAAATCACATGCCGCAGCTTATGCGGCAATCAGCATGCAGACAGCCTATCTGAAAGCCAATTATCCGTTAGAGTTTGCAGTCGGTCTCTTAACGTCCGTTATGGATGACTCCAAGAAACTGATGAAATATGTAACATCTTTCAGGCAGACAGGAGTAAACATCTTACCCCCTGATGTAACAAAATCCGAATATGGATTTTCAATTGAAACTGATGATGATGGCAATGAGTCTATCAGGTTCGGATTGTTCGCAATCAAAGGAGTTGGTGAAGACGTTGCTAATACAATTCCGGCAGAACGTGCAAAACAGCCTTACAAAGACATTGATGACTTTGTAAAACGGCATATGTCATTTAACAGAAAAGCATTTGAGAACCTTGCGAAAGCAGGAGCTTTTGATGCTTTTGGACACACCAGACAGACTTTAGTTGAAAACTTTGATACTATGCTTACCTCAATCAAGACTCAGGCGAAGAACTACGATGAAAATCAGCTTACTTTGTTTGATTTCGGCCTTGATGTTGATACATCATACAAATTTAATGAGTATCCGGAGTATTCATATCTCCAGAAATGCAGGAATGAAAAGGATGCGACCGGTATGTATGTCTCAGGTCATCCGGCTTCTACGATTGAGAACATCACAAAGAAAAACGGTGCGGTAAACATTGAAGATATCGTATCTGAAAATTCCGTTTATCATAATGATGATGAGGTTGCTATCGGTGGAGTTATCACTGAAATCAAGAAAAAAATCACCAAAAAAGGCAATATCATGATGATTATTGATGTTGAAGACACAACTGGACACATCAGCGTACTGCTGTTTGAACACGCAATTCAAAAATTCCAGTCTGAGTTAAATGAAGACGGCCTGATTTTCCTGAAAGGAAAAGTAAGGGGAGGCGGTGAGGACAGTTCTTTAATCCTCCAGACCGTATGCCCGTTGAAAGACACTCCGTCAATATTATGGATTGCCACTGATGACTATTCCTTAAACAACTTGAGAAACAGGGTTCTGAATTTCATGCAGGATAATCCAGGTATTGGAGACCATGTAAAAATAGTTTCAAAAAAAGCCAGAAAGCCAGAAATGCTCGGGGATATCTCTATCACTGCAGATGTTCTGGAAAAGGCAAAAATCCACTTTGGAAGGGAGAATGTAAAGGTAACACAGGACAAATCTGAAATTGCTTAAACACCCGGGCGGCTGCATTTTGCAGGCAGCTGCCCTTTTTGCGCCCAAAATGTGAAAAATTCGTACTGTTTGAGAAAAATTCTGCATTTTGTATGTATCTAAAAAATACATAAAAAGGCAGAAGAAAAATGGAAGGAAACTGGGTTTTAAAAGTAAACACAAAGCAAAAAATGCCGTATGACTTGTACCGGCTTTTACATAGAAAATCTACTAAATATAGAAGCAATTACTGCTTCAATAATTATGTAGAAAAACCAAAAAGAACTATTAAAAAAATACAGAAAGCAGGAATTAAATATGAATGCTATCGTGTGGAATATGAAAGAGCAAATAATTACCGGCAGACGTTCTTCGCCAGAACACAGGCTCCGTACAGATGCCGGTATTGTAATAAAAAACTACAGAAGAATAAAGTTGTTGTTGACCACATCGTCCCGGTCGCAAAAGCACAGAAAAAAGCATCTGCCCGGATGATGCTGGCAGTAAAAAGATGCGGCAGTGTAAACGATATACGAAACCTTGCCCCGGCCTGCAGGGACTGTAATTCAAAAAAGTCTGACAAAATGGGGTTATGGGTTGTTAGAGGATGGCTCGGTAAATACAAGCTGTACTGGATAATATTGAGAATTATACAAATTGTATGCATTCTGCTTATGATATGCGGGGGAGTTTATCTTGCAAAAAAAATTATGTTTTTTGTATAAAAAAAAGAGGTGCTGCCATCACAGCCGCCTCTTCCTGAAATCTTATTCCTTGAAAGTATCGCTTTCACATCCCTGAACTACCTCTGTTTTAACATTATTAGACGAAGAGTCGCCGTACACTGGGGCTTTTACCAGAGACATTGCCAGCATCATAGATGTCAAAAATACAATGACACCCCCTGTAATAAACAGGAAGCGTGACAAGCTGAATCTCTTTACACTAACCTCGGAAGAACTTTTTAAAATAGAATCCTCCGGTTCCTGATAAAGATTCATTACAGCTTCATTGCGATACTTACTCATAGATGTATCTCCTTTCTTTGATATAAAAATTAAGATTTACATACTTAAATATGGAGGATAACACCAAAAATAAAAATTTAAAAAAAATCCGCAAAAAATGAATTTTTTTCCAAAATTTTAAGCATATTGTATTTGCCAGCAATGGAAAGGCCGTTTTGACAATCCTGATGCTGGAAAATCCAAGTTGTTTTTCACCTTAAGAGAGGAGAGGTAATAATGGCTGAAAATATATCGTGTGAAGAATGTAAGGACTGCATAAGATGTTCTCTTGGACTGATATGCGGCGCCAGCAGGAACAAAAGTAAAATCATTCCTTCACGCCCGACAATCTATGGTCTGATACCGTACTGCGATATCCCCGAGTGGTGCCCTAAAGCAGAAAAAAGCAAAGAAGCAGAGGATAATGAGAGGACTAAATACGGTGAGATAAACAAAGCGGTTCTGGTATTAGAGTTACCCGATAATTTTTCATGCGGAGATTGCCCTTGTTATAACAAAGAGGCCTGCTCCTGCAATGTAACACATGAAGCTATTGATGGTGCATTTATATCACTTAAATGCCCTTTAAAAAAACTGCCAGATAAAAGCCATTTCAACCCTCCATATGTGGAAAGTCAATTCCATTCCGGATATCTGTTCGGCATATATAAGGTAATTAAAAGGCTTGAGATGGAAGCTCGCTGAGAATTGATTTTGTATAGAGAACAAGTTGAAGAGATTTTAGAGAGAGGTGTCATTATGGGTAATACAAAAACATACGAAAACTGCATGTGCGATTCCGATATCATGGAGGTATACAAGAAAGACCGCTGTATCGGCAATGAACTGATGCTTGAAAAGTATCATGATTACATTTACTACATTATCAAGAAACATTATCCGTCATTTAACCGTGAAGCTTCTGAGTTATTTCAGCATGGCGCTATCGGCATCATGAATGCTTTACAGACATACGACCCAAGCAAAGCGTCATTTACTACATACTGCACACCATATATTAAGAAGGAACTTGGTAAACATCTCCGTTTCATGGCCGGTGAATCATCTGAGTATTTTGCATCCGTGCATAATTCAGTAGAAAGAGCCAAAAGCAAGATTGAAACTGCTGGGGATGAAGCTACCGTTGATAAAATTATGGATGAGACTGGATTAAGTCACAAAATCGTAAAACGCGAGTTAAAAGTGGATAGAACAAAGGTTTCATTCGATGCGCTGGAAAGCATGACCGCTGACATGCAGTTAAGCGATGACTTCGTCGTTGATGACCTGCTGTCCTCAATCCCTAAGAAAAACAGCGCCATCATTAAGATGAAAGTGCTTGACGGCATTTCATTTGTTCAGATTGCAAAAAAACTCGGAGAACCTGTTGTAAAAATCAGACAGTGTTACAATGAAGGCATTGACATGCTGAGACAAAACATCTGACATATATTGCGAGACCGGCAGAGAAATCTGCCGGTTTTTGCTTTTTTCTTGATTCTGCATTTTATATAAAAATGTAAAATAAGGAGGATAAATACTATGCTACTTGAAAATGAAATTGATTTAGTCAAGAAAATGGATAACGAAAGATACAAAGGCGTTAAATCAATTGCAAAAGAATTTTCTGATTATGTGGACAATACTTTTATTGACGCTTCCGTGCGTCAGGTAACGGTTGATGAAATGTATAAAAACCTGTCAAACTTCGGAGCAGAGAAGTTTGATAAAATTATAGATATATATAATAAGGAACATCCTGACCAGCCACTTAAATCACAGGCAGAAATTAAAAAGTCATACCAGCCGGCCATAGATAAGTCAATCGCATTATTTACCGGCCAGGGAGAGCAGTATGGACAGCAGAACCGTATTATGGATAACTTTATGCGGTCTCAGTTTGCCAACATAATGTCAAGCGTTGGAGATGTACATAAACAGGACATCGTTGATGAGATAAGCAGAACACTTAATGCAAAAATAGAAGAGCAGGGATTTGAAACAGACAGGGATATCAAGATAAAGGAAGCTTTCGTTGACGTCACCAAACATTACAGTGAAGATAATAATTTCAGGCTTCGCATATCAAACTTTGACAAAGCTGAAAAGCAGGCAGAAAGCCTTTCAAAAATCCTTGAGGTTAGCACTGACGGATTATCAAAAGAAGAGGCAGCTATGATAAAAGAGCAAGCCCAGAATAAGTTTAAATACTCTGTTATGGAACAGGCCAGGAAGACAAAAGGCGATGACTTCCAGGCAACTATAGACATCCTTGACAGAAGCCTTGACTTTGAAGGCAGAAAAACGCTTGATAAAGCAGTGCAGCTGAACAACAAGAGCAGCAATATAAACAAATTTGAGACCAGAAGAATCCATCTGTCAGAACACGAAAAAGACAAATCATGGCAAAAATTTGACGCTCAGACTATGTTTTCTAAAAGACTTAAAAATTTCAAGGAAGAGTGGAGGGATATTAAGGCAAACAAGGAAATCCCCAACGATAAATGCGATTCAAAAGGATTGAACAAGCTTATTATCGGATATATAAATATACAAGCTTACATTTCAAAGGTCTGCGATTTCATGGCTGATATGATTGATTATTATTCAGGTTCTAAATATAAAGGCCAAAAAGAAGAGGCAAAAAAGTCAGAATCTAAAGCTGAGAACCAGGCAGGCAAAGATGCCGGAAGTGCTAAGGACGAAAATAATACAAAAGATGCAGACCATGGCGAGAGTCATGATGAAAGCAAGACAGCTGATACCGGCAGCAAACAACAGGAACCCGGAAAGCCTGACATGTCACCATTCTACGGTGTCGTAAAAGAGGCTTATAAAGAAAACGGCAAGAACCTTGCAGTTATGATGGATATTGGAAGGCTAAATAAGGATACAGCAGAAGAGCTATTCGTCAAAAGTGTCTCTTACATACAGACACAGGACAAACTGAAGCAGGATGAATTATATGAGGCATTTGCAAGCGGACTGCAGGATGCGATTGCCGACCCAAACATTTCATTTGAGACAAAACAGGTACTGACAGGTTTTGTTATCAATTACGAATTTGACAACTATAAAGATAAAATTCAGGAAAACATTGAAAAAGGATGTCGCTGGGATGACATTGTGAAACATCAGGAAATGCAGCTTACGCCGGAGGAACATGAACAGCTTACAAAAGTGGCAGAAAAAATTGGTACTGATATCGCAAATGACATGCCGACCGGAACAAAAGAAGACCTGACAAAAGAATTACAAAATAGAATGACAAAATTCAGAACAGAAAACCCACATCTCACACGAAAGCAGTTTGCGGGATATATAGAAGCGGCAAATGATTCAATGACCCGCCAGATTGAAGCACTCCAAAAAGAAGCGCAGAAAACGCCTGAGAAAACTACTATGAAGCCCGATAATGCAGCAATGGCAAACAAGCGGGAACAGAGACTTGAACTTGGGGAGGCGATGAAAGAAGCCAGAGGAATGGCAATGGATGCAATCAAAGACATGAAAGACCAAAAGAAATATGCTCCGGTAATAGGAAAAATGATGACGCAGATATCAGAAATTTCTGATAAGTACCAGCGTCTTGACAATAAGCAGATAAGATGGGTGCAGGAAGCCGCAATAGCCTCATTTACTACACACGCCAGCGATACAATGATAGATGCCTTTAATGCAGAAGCAGCTAAATCCGGCAATGCAGTATTCAAGAAGTTTAGTGAAGACCGTGGAAGAAAGCTCCGCGTCAGCTCACTTTTAAATGCTGCATCAAAAGTAAACATTTCAGACCGCCTTACTGGAAAGAAAAATGAATTTAATGAATTCAGGCAAGACCTGTCAGATACGATGGATGTTGATATCTCATGCAAGATGGACCCGCCTGACCAGGAAAAATTCCTTTCTGATGTTGCAAACCACATATTCAAAGCTGAAAAAACACAGCTGATATACCTGTCGGAAGAAGCCCGTAAGTATGGCTTGAAATTGGAGGCCTCTGAACATCTCAGAGACAATAAACAGATTGACGAGCAATGCAGGGTACTTGTAAAGCAGTACGAAAACAGCATTACGAAGCAAAACCCATACCTTGAACCAAGCAAAAACCTTATGGCTTTTGCAGACTTCACCGTGACCACGAAGGACATGGAGGGAAGCGAAAGATTCCTGACTGCGTTAAGAAAAGAGGTTGATAAAATTTCTGATAAGGATATGAAAGAAAAAGTTTCAGCCGCAGTTGAAAACGACATTGGATTATACAAAGATGAATTGAATAAAAACATTACATTTATAGACATTACCGAAAGGTAATCTTCACGCCGCATCCTGCGGCGTGTTTTTTTCGCAAAAATAATATGTTTCTGCAAAAATCCGGCATATTGAATATATGCGAAATATCGCAGAAGGAGAGAAAATAATGGTAACGGTTGTAATATACACAAATAATGCAGAAAAAAATTTAAAAAAATGCGTATACTCGATTTTAAATCAAACGTATGAAGACTTTGAAATCCTTATTATTGATGACGCATCAGCAGACAGGACATCAGAAATTGCGTTGTCTCTTGAAGAGGAAGACGAACGCATCAGGTTTATCGGAACGTTAAAGAAGGGCGGAGTAGCAAGCGCCAAAAATACCGGGATTTATCAGGCATCAGGAAATTATATTATGTTTTTAAACAGTGACGACGAGCTGGAACCAAACGCCCTGAAACGTATGACATATGTAGCAAAACAAAGTAAAGCTGATTTGGTAATTGGAAATTTCAAATGCATATATGAAAACGACAAAAAAGAAAAGAAAAATAACGCGATTTTTACGTCAGGCGCTATGTATAACCATGTATTTAGAGATGAAGATGTGATAGATTGTGTACATTTTCAATGCATTGAAGGCAATAAATTATGGAATACTGAAATGATTTCACATTGCGGGGTCAGGTTTCAAAATACATGCATAAGCTCCGATTTCATTTTTTATCATCAGTGTCTTGGGTATTGTAAAGTGGTAGCTACAATCTCTGATAAAATATTGCTGCGGCATATATACAGTAACAGTAATTCCAAGAAGTACAGTGATGTGATTACATCAAAAACACCTTTTGAGATGATTCTTGATGGTTACAAAAAAGCCGGCAGGGAGAGCTTTGCAGCAGAGATACAAAAAGATGAGCTTATATATATACTTGATGAATTAAAAAAGATACCAGAATACGATACAAAAGAAATCAGAAAAAAGGTTTTCGAATCGCTGACAGAAATTGATTTTGATTCGTCATTATTTAGTACTGAAGAAGAAAAAAAGATGATAAAACAATACAAAAAAATAAAAGCCGGTAAATGGTGGTATGTGTCAGATATCAGAGCAGCGATAAGGAGGTGAGATAATGATAACGATTATTATTACAGCACATAATATGGAAAAATATATTGAAGAAGCCCTTGATTCCATCCTGGCTCAGACATACAAAAATTATGAACTAATTCTTGTTGACGACGGGTCTACTGATGAAACATTTAACATTATGCAGACATATCAGGTTAATAAATTCATAAACACAAATGTGACTGTAATAAACGAAAAACAATCCGGAATCCCTGCTGCCAGAAATAAGGCTATGCCGATGGCAAAAGGGCAGTACATATTGTTTTTTGATGGCGATGATGTGATGATGCCTGATTACCTTGAACAGCTGGTGAAATGTATGGAATTTGAGGACGTTGATATGGTTGTCGGAGATGTAATAAAAATTGCAGAAAATGGCTCCGAACTGACTGAAGCACCGCGCATATATACCAAGATGCATGATGGCAGATACGATACAACATACAAAATAAAAGACCTGATGACGCTTGGGGATAACATTGACGGAATTACAGGAACGAAGCTGTATAAGTCAGATATCATATTCACCAATAAGCTGCAGTTTGACGGGTTGAACAAATATTCTGATGTGACATTCTTCCTCAAATACCTGTATTTCTGCTCTACGGTATACGTATCAAATACAGCACTTATAAAATACAGGGTTTCTGACGTACTGGTAAAGAGCCGGGCTTCAAATAAAGACCTTGATGTGATTGCCTGTTTCAGAAATATTGAAGACTATATTGACGGGCTGCTCGGCGGGCGCGAAAAAACAAAGCTGTTTAATTATATGCTGCAGAATATGCGTGTTAAAGAGTTGAGCGTCTGGGCTCTACACTACACTTCACCTTCGGCGTCAAGCCGTACGCTCAGAAAAAGACTGTTTAAGCGCTTTCACCGTGAAATTCTGTCTGTTGGCAAAAAATATTACAAATACCTAAGCGACGACAGAAAAAAGGAAATATCGGAAGCTAAAAAAAGATATCATCTGCGCTTCTGGTATCTGAGTATGCCGTACATTGTATATAAACGTACAGCACTGAAAAAAATATAAAAAAAATATTCTCAAAAAAGCGTACCTTTTTACAAAAATCCTGCATATTAAATATGCAAGCAAAAATACAAAAAAATCAGGAGGAAAAAATGGCATTAAAAATTAAGATTAAATACTTTTACAAAAACCTTGAAAAATTAAATAAAATCAGTAAAGGAGATTGGATTGACCTGCGAAGTGCAGTTGATATCCATCTGGCATCAGGTCAGACTGCTTTCATCCCGCTTGGCGTTGGAATGATTCTGCCTGATGGTTATGAAGCACATATCGCCCCGCGCTCCAGTACATTTAAGAACTGGGGAATCCTACAGACAAACAGCGTCGGGGTTGTAGATAATTCATACAGTGGTGATAACGACCAGTGGATGATGGCTGTCTATGCAACAAGAGACACAGAAATCAAAAAAGGCGATAGAATCTGCCAGTTCAGGATTATGGAAAAGATGCCTGAGCTTGATATTGAAGAAGTAGAACATTTAAATGAAGAATCACGCGGCGCTTTCGGTTCAACAGGAATTAGCTGATGCCGGCAGCCGCAAAATAAAATATTACATAGAAAAGGAGACCTATTATGGCTTATAAAACACCTGAGCAGATGCTTGATATTATTTTATCCGAGAACTTATTAACAGACGCATGCATGACTATTATCGACGGAAGAAACGAGTATGGTTTCCATGCAGCCAAAGTACCTGACAGCAGCCTTGAAAAAACTGCGCCGGGAAAATATAACATTACATTAAGAGGTGGCGACGGAAAAGATGTTGTCGTAAACGCAACAGCGCCGGAAAACGGAAAAAAGACAAACTTCTGGCTTATCAGCTTTGAAGAAGGCAACTACAATGTAATCTGTGTACAGTATGATGACAACGGCGAACCGTCCAGAGCGTTAGAGCAGAAAGAATACATGTCTGTTATCGCTTTATTCCTTGACCACTACAAGATTGGAACCAGGACAAAGCTGATGAATATCCTGAAATACGGTTATGCAGAGCTGAAGAAAGAAATCGGAGATGACAACGCATATGAGCTGCTGCGCGATTACATGGATACAGGTGTATCAATCATGCGTGCTGAGCATATGCCGAAGACCTTTGGCATCAGGTTTAAGTTTGACTTTGACGGCGAAGAAGAATAAGGTTGGTTTACTTGGGCTGGCTTTTGCCAGCCTTTTTTAGGAGGTGATAATTATGACAGCAGATGTCAATGAACTCTCTGGCGCTATTGCAAAAATCCTTGTGATTTTGTCCTTATTTATCTTAGTGTTTACATTGCTTACATGCTTTGCAAATGTCGTATTATTCGGAAAGATATTTGGAAAAGAAAGCAAAAAGAAATGGCTTAGTTTTGTGCCGTTTGTTAATGATTATATTATTTACGATACATTCTGGAACACAAAAATGTTTGCGTTATACATCATAGTCAATTTTGTCATGCAGGTTGTGACAAGATTTGCAAGTGAGAAATCAGTAAGCATCAGTGTGTTGTATATGATAGCAACACTTATCGTGCTGTTTCTTGATATTGCAATTATGACACATATAGCGACAAGCTTTGGCAAGACCGGGTTCTCCAATGCTTTATGGTCAATAGGGTTGTTTGCCCTGTATCCGTTATTTGTCGTTATCCTGGCAAAGAGAAACGAATTCACACCAGAAGTGACAGAAAGCATTAAAAAGAAGGCTGAAGAAAGAGAGAAAAGAAAGGCTGAAAAGAAAGCTGAAAAAGAAGTCAGAAAAAAAGAGAAAAGATAGAAAAAAGAAGCAGGTCTGTAAAGACCTGCTTTTGTAATGCAAAAATATATTGACGGATATCGTGAGAAAATGTAAAGATATAGCATTACAACCTGAAAGTAGGCTGTTTCTTACTGTTTAATTCTATCAAAATATAAGATGATATGGCCGCTGCACCCTTGGCTTCAGCATTTTTGAGAATTGTTTTCAGCGCTGCAGTTGTCATCAGACCGAACTGTAAGAACTCAACAGCTCCGGCTTCATCGCCTTCATCAATCATCCTCTTCACGATAGTCTTGCCTGCACGGCGAAGATATGCTCCAACATCGCTGTTCTTTGTCTTCTTATAAATATGAATTGCCAGCATTTGTTTTGAACGGGAATAATATGCCTGTTCATATACACTTTCTGAAAATTCTTTATCATACCAATTGCTATTAAAGAAATCATTAGTGTATGTTATCTTTTCGCTTGATGTATATTTTGGCAGGTACACATGCCCTTTGCCTTCAATATTGACATCTACGATAAGACTTTCCTTGTTCATGGCATCTTCCAGACTGTTGAAACCTGGCGTCATCATGACTGCAGACGGAAGATTGAAAATCCGGCTTCCATCCTTGACAGTTACATTCAGTACTCCCTGAAAGCTTTCAAGCCCGGCATCAATCAATGACGCTGGAAGCACCACATCTGTAAGCTTAGGGCAAAACGAGAAAGCACTGAGGCCTATGCCACGAATCCCCTCGTTAAATGTCACATTGCTTAGTTCATCGCAATGAAAAAAGGCAAAATTGCCAATTTCTTCAACTGATGGAGGTATAACAACATTATTTAATGCATAGCAGTAAGTAAATACTCCTGAATCATGCCTGAAACTGCCTCCAATCTGTTTCAGACCTTTTCCAAAATTGACTTTCTTGAGAAATGTGCATGCATAAAATGCATTATCATTAATGTACTCTAATGAATCAGGGCAATTAATTTCACGTATATTACAGTTCATGAAAGCTCCATTTGCGATTGTTTTAGTCCCTTCCGGTATATTGACAACACCGTCACGGCCACTTGAGGCCAGAACGAGTGTCTGTTTGTCACGTGAATAGATAATGCCGTCAATAGATGTATAATATTTGTTCTCCACATGTATATTTCCAAGGCTATCAAATCCGCGTGACGTTAACATTCGATGCAGCTTACGGATATCAATGGCGCCGGCCTCTTCAACAAATAAGTCTGTAATCCCCGAAATATTGTTCCGGCTGAATATCTGATTCAAAATATTGATTGATTCAACATGTAACGACTTAACATTCTTAAAGTTTGCTGAATTTGCTATACGTCTGATACGTTTTGAAAGCCGTACTGATTTTGCGTCAGGCTCCACTTTAAGCACCGCGTCATTGATTACACTGAGCCCGTCATCTCCCGTATCAAACATAAATGCGCCAGAGAAAGCCTTCGGAGCTGCGTCATTGAGTGAATCACAGTTTATTGCAGCATGAGCAAGGCATCCATTTAATGCATAATCATCAATATATTTGATGTTTTTAAGGTCAATCTCCATATCCGGCTGCATGTAGAATGCGTTCAGCAGCTTACGGTTCATATTGTAAAGAACCTCAATAAGCATTGATGCACCATCAACAAACCTGTCACTGTCTGATGTGACCAGCTTGACATTTGGAAACATATCGTTTCTGATGCTGACTTGTTGGATATCACCTTCAATATGAAGCTCTTCTACGTCAGGAAACTGTTTATATACATTTTCAAGCTTTACCCTGTACGTAGAATACAGATACTTTGATGCTGTCTTTTCAGCAAACAGGTTAACAGTTTTGACGCCTGGCTGTACATCAATATCAACTAACGTATTTGACGTCATGTCCCAATACAGGGTTACGCCGCCATCTTTGATTTCGTAATATTGTTTCTTTTTTTGCATTGTTTTTCTTCCTTTCTTGTTGAAATTTGTTTATTACATTTTTAATATGCTGAAAATCCTAAGGAAGAAAAATGGAGAAAAGAGAAAAAAAGAAGGGAAGATGAGATTGGAAACAAAATTGAAGAAGAAGATATAAGAGTAAGGATGGCAGCAGAAAGTGAAAAGAATAGGCAGAAGAAAAAGAAATAAGACAAAATAAGAAGAAACGAAGAGAAAAGGCAGAAAATAAAGAATAAAAGAAGAAGTAAAAGAACACCAGCCAGCGCGAAGCGCTGGCTGGGATGGAAATGATAAAAATAGAAGTATAGGCAATCAGAAAAATTATGCAAGCAATGATAAAAATTCCTCTTCACTGATAATCTTAACACCAAGCTCCTTTGCCTTCTTATTCTTGGAAGAAGCAGAAGCAGAATCATTGTTGATAAGGTAACTTGTCTTTGATGAGACAGAACCGCTTACTTTTCCGCCGAGTGATTCAATCTTTGCCTTCAGCTCATTACGGTTTTTAAAGTGATGCACATCGCCAGTGATTACAAATGTAAGGCCTAAAAGAGAAGCCGCATCTAATGATGCTTCATCCTGACTTTGTTTTTCAAGCGAAAGTTCTGCAAGCAGGTTTCTAATCTCCGGATTCGGATTTTCTGCTGACGGGTCTTTGTATGCAAGATATGTCTCGCCCCATCTGATGAGATTGTCATTCAAAATTGGCCCGATGCCGTCAATATGGCTGAAATCATGCTTTGCATATACGTCATTCAGGAATTTGTCAATGTCATTATTGTACTCTTTGGCAAACAGCTTCGCCTGTCCTTCGCCGATATTTGGAATACCGACAGCATGGATAAATGGAACAAATGATGTCTTTCGACTTTTTTCAATTGCCTTAATCATATTTTCATACGATTTCTTGCCGTAGCCTTTTGTGGCGATAATTTCATCTTTATGTCTGTCAAGATGGTAAATATCAGAAAATTCTGAAATCCATCCCTTATCAATAAAGTACGTAATTGTCGCCTTTGATAAGCCCATAACGTTCATACAGTCACGTTCAACAAAATGTGTATATTTTCCGATATGCTTTGCAGGACAGTCAGGATTTACACATGTGGCAACTTCTACATCCATCGCTGCACCTTTCGTGATAATCGGTTTGATTTTCCCGTGGCAGCATGGACATTCCTTGGGAAGTGCCTCGTTGTCTGAAAGTACTCCTGCCGCTGAAACATTTTCTGCAATCTGCGGTATGATTTTGTTTGCTTTATACACCAAAATCGTATCACCGATGCGAAGCTGCAGCTTTCTGATAATGGAAACATTATGCACGCTTGCACGGGAGACCGTGGTTCCTTCCAGCTCAACCGGGTCAAATACTGCTACAGGGTTCAGGAGCCCTGTCCTGCTTGGTGACCATTCTATTGCCTGTAATGTTGTCTCTACGGTTTCGTCCTGCCATTTCAGAGCGAAACCCTCAAGCCTGTTCGGATTATGGCCGGTTCCTGGCTGCGATTCTGCATATTCCACATCATTCGCGGCAACAACAAGACCGTCAACAGGAAACGCATATTCCGGTACCTTATTTGTCATCTTATGCATTTCAGCAATAAGGTCTGATACTGAGCATAAGATGTGCTCAGTGGTCTCAAATCCAAGCGATTTCAGAAACTCCATGTCATTAAAAAATGTACGTGGTTTTTCCGGAAGATAATTCCCGCCGCTGTAGACAAGTTTAAACGCATGGAACCAGATTTCCCGATGTTCCATCTCTTTTTCTGCTGTAAGGTTTATTGTAGAATTCGCAAGATTTCTTGGGTTTTTGTAGTGCTCCACATCTTCCGGAAGGGAAGAGTTAACCCTTTCAAACTCGTTATAACTCATCAATGCTTCGCCCCTTACAACAAAATGAGACTTAAACGGAAGCGCCGTCGGCAGGCCGTGGATGTATTTGGCATTGTGTGTGATATCCTGGCCAATGATTCCATTGCCTCGTGTTGCAAGACTGACAAGCTTTCCGTCGTCGTAAGTTGCCACAATCGTCCCTCCGTCTTCTTTCCACATCAGCACGGCCATATTGTCCCTTACTGAAAATACCTTTGGAAACAATGACTCGTCCTTCGTCTTTGCAAGAGACCGGGCCGGATACTCGTGGGTCACTTTTGCAAGTCGCGAGTCTGTCAGCCCCTCAGCATCGTCAACAGAGATTCCTGTACGGATTGTTGGAGAATCAGAAAGCATGATTCCGGCTTCCTGCTCCAACGCTTCAAGCTCACGTTCAAGCTTGTCGTACTCAAAATTCGGCATTAATTCATCGCCGGTCTGGTAATACACCTTTGCTGCCTTATTAAGTGTATCAACAAGATATCTCATTCTGTTTGTTATGTTTTCTTCTTTTTTGTTCATTTTTTTAAACTCCTTTCTTTTTTTTGTTTTGCATATACAATATGCCGGATTAAATGATACAAAAAAAAGTAGCCGGAAGATTTCCGGCTGCTTGCCTAGCTTAGAGTGAAAATGTGGAATTAGATTCGTCTGATTCGTTTATAGCCTTTAAAAGATAAGCCTCAACTGTCGGCATGCAGTTTTTCCTGGCAGACTGTAATGCATCCTGCATGGCTTTTTTGGTCATCAGCCCAAGCTTAATAAACTCAATAAGCTCTGTTTCATTATGGTTGCTGATATATCCGTTTACAATATTCTTACTTACCCTTCGCAGATATGTACGCAAATCACTTGACGGATTTTCCTTATATGTAGCGATTGCTGTTTCCTGTTTTATGTCAGCCAGCGCCCCATATGCATACAGACTGTTCTCGCACTCCTCGCGAAATGAAGGAATACTCAGATTTGAGTCAAGCCATTCAGCAGAAGTAACATCGATGTATCGCGGGAGAAATAACGTCTTATTTGGACACTGCAGCTTTATATACTTTGATTTGTTTGTCTGCTCATATGTAGCAGTTACAGCAGAGATTAATCCAAATGGGATTTTGTCGCCAAGAACCGTTATCTGCTTTGCACTCTGGAAATTGGAATCTCCAATATAATCAAGCGTTGACGGTAAAACAACATCTCCGGTCAATAACGAAGAAGTAAACGCGTTGTTCATTATCTGTAATAAGCCTTCATTAAATTTTACACTCTCTAAGTTACATCCGTCAAAAGCTTGTTCTGCAATCATCTGCACACTTGACGGAATTTCAATATGCTTCAGATTGTCGCAGTTATAAAAAAGCAATGTACTGCGGCCAATACCTAAATTCTTAATACCGTCCCTGATTTCTACCGTTGAAAGTTTGTTGCAGTCAGCAAATGCCTTTGGCAGAATCTGGCGCATGGATGAAGGAATTGTGACGCTGGAAAGCTCGCAGTTTTGGAATGCCATTGAAGCAATCGTTATTGTTCCTTCCGGTATATCATAATGTCCGGTTCTTGAAGACGGATACTTAATAAGTACAGTTCCATCTTTTGTAAATAGAGCACCGTCAATTGTTTTATAATACGGATTTTCATCACAAAGTTCAAGACAGGACGCTTTGCTCTGTGTCCAGAAGTCAATCATATCATGACCGATAAAGCCAGTTTCTTTTAAGATAATTTTTATTCGCTTTGGGATATGCTTCTGAATATTGACAAAAGACTGTATCTTGTTAAATGTAATACTCTGAATCTTACCATAGTTCAAGCCTTCCCTTATCGTTAATATAGCCCGCCTTGTATCAGGCATCACAATGTCTGCTGCGTCTTTATCAACATTAACTATAACTGAGCCAATTATTAAAGCCCCACCGGCTGGAACCGGCATTTTTTCAATTGCTGAATCTTTAAATGCCTGATTCCTGCATTGCTTAATACTGCCAGAATTGATGAATTTAGTTGCCTGACATCCGGCAAATGAATTGTTGTCGATAACAGACACACCTTTTAAATCAATAACATCACTATCTGGATGAAATGTATTCTGCAACACACCTTTATCCTTAACCAGCATGCATCCTGATTTGTAACAACTGCAATGCTTGTCAACAACTACTTTGGTAACATTAGGAAACATACTGTTTGGAATACGTAAATTGTATCCCCATTTTTTAATATTGAGGATTTTGACTTCTGGAAATACCTTTTTATTGTCCATAAGTTCATAAGTTCCAATTTTGTCAAACTCAAACGTTACTTCTTCTGTTCCCGCCTCAATATCGATATCGTTACAGATTTTTGCCATGTAATAGTTTTCGTTCCGGACAAAGTAAAATGTCACACCATTTAATTCCAAAGATTCTCTGTTTTCACTCATCGTTTTACTCATAGTTTCAGTCTCCTTTTCTTATTGTTTTTACAAAAACAATATGACAGATTTCTGCAAAAAGAAAAATTTTAATCCTGCCAAAAATCAAGCATATTAAATCTGTAAAAAAATCACAAAACCAACAAAGAAAAGGAGAATAAGACATGAGACAGATATTAATCACCGTAGCGGGAAGAAACAGTGCAGGTAAATCACTTATTGCAAAGAAGGTAGCAGAAGCTCTCGGGCTGAATGTTGTAAAATCTTACGCAACCAGAAAGCCAAGACCGGAAGAGCTGGAGAAAGGGCTTGAAAATTGTGACCATATCTTCGTTTCTGATGAAGAGTATGACAAACTGGAAAATATTACAGCTGAGACAGAAATCAATGGTGCAAGATACTGTACAACGCAAGAGATTCTTGACAATAGTGATATCTATGTCATTGACCCGAAAGGCATTAAAGACCTGAAGGAAAGATGCGGCAGCCGATATAAGCTCTTACAGTTCTATATCTATGCCGATACAGACAAGAGAGCAGCAAGATTTGTTGCCCGTGGAGAATCCAAGGCCAAGTTTGAATCCAGAGAACAGAGTGAGGATGAGCAGTTCTGCGATTATGAAAATAATCATGGATGGGATATCATCATTTACAACAACTGGGATATTGACACTGCAGTAAAAACAATGCTTGGCTATGTAAGACCTATCATGACACCTGTAATTGAGGCACGTCAGAAACAGGCTGAGGAAGAGTTTGAAAAAATGATGAACCCGCCAGCAGAAGAAAAAGTGGAGGACGCGCCGGCTGATAAACAGGCTGATGAGCAGGCTGGTATGAAAGAACAGCAGAGCGAGGAGCCTGAAAATGTAAATGAACAGGCGGAAGCTGCTCCGGTTGAAGAAATGCCAGATACAGAAGCCTGTGGTGAAGATAGCCAGACAGAAGAATCGGAAGCTGAAAGCGAACATGTTGAAGATGAGGCAGACGACTCGGAAGAACAGCAGAGCGAGGAGCCCGAAACGGAAAAATTGCCAGCTGAAGAACCAAAAGACATTGAAGAACAGCAGGCTGAAAGTGAAATGCCGGAAGAAGACGGCGAAGAACTTGAAGAATGCCAGAATGAATGTTTTTCGGACGATGACAGCGAGGCGTCGGATTCATCGGAACCAAACAACGACCCATTCAGCCTTGACTTTGATGATGAAGACGAAGACTTCATGGATATGCCAGCAGGTGTTGATAAGGAAAAGAACGAAGACAGCGCTGACGAAAACAACTCTGATGCTGCTGACCAATTCAGCCTTGATGATTTTGACAACCCTGACGAAGAGGATACCGATTTTTCGGATAAGCCAGAAAAACCTGAAGAGCATGAAGAACCTGATGATGTTCCAGAAAAGGAGACTAAACCTGTAGAGGAGCCTGTAGATGAGTCTACAAGTGAGCCTGCAGAAAACCCTGCAGAAGAGAATACCGACAATGCCAGCAAAGTCCTGGAAGAGTCCGAAGAAAGCTCTAATGATGAGGAAGACGATGACGGCGAAGCAATTCTGATTGATTAATTTTATGCTGATTTACCGGCGAGCTTTTGCTCGCCGTTTTTTTGTGCAAATTTGCCAAATGGTCATGCCGTTTTTTGTCACATATTTGCCCGCAAAAAAATTCTTTTTTTTAAAAATATTCAGCATATTATATTCGCTGGCAGAAATGCTGCAGAAATAGAGAGATGCGTAACTGCAAAAAGGTATGCAGAAAAAAAACTTAAAAAAGAACTGGGGTTTCCGGCTGATAATAAATCGCCCGTAGGTTAAACCCGGTAAGACTTAACATAGCTTGGCATACGGGACTTGCGATTTGCCGGCAGGAATGCCGCAAAACAAAGCCAAAAAATATGCAGAAAAAAAACTTTAAAAAACTTCTCGAAAAAACGTTACACTTTTTAAATTATTTTGCATATTGAATGCGTAACAAAAAATGAGATTAAATCGGCCGCCAGTTTTACGGCGGCATAAAGACAATGACACCGCGAGCTGCGCTCGCGTGTACCAAGCCTCGCAGAGGCTGACAAGCGAAGCCACAAGGCTGAGCGTAATACACCGCAAGGGCTGACAAACAACGACAATGTCGGAGTGTAAAGCACGGACGGTTTCCCGCCCGTCGGTAAAGAACAAAAAACAGTAAGTGCCGTGAGGTGATTGCTGTGTAACTATCAACTCCGTAATCCCTACATAGAGATTACGATGTGGCGTTGATGTGTTGTACAAAGAAGCAGTGTACGA
>ERZ506887.100-NODE-100-length-53051-cov-7.850725_pt1 | contig 53051 bp, 50 predicted proteins | sample MGYA00512905_ERZ506887 | MGnify/ENA metagenome assembly ERZ506887 | reverse complement strand
GCCCAGAATCGTTGAATTTTCAGCATTCTGGGCTTAAGTTGACCACATTGGGGTCAGACCCTATGAAGTATGCTATCCTACAAGTAAAAGAGCAGCAGAAAACCTCTGCGCATCTTATAGTAAACAGTATGGCATGGAAACTGTAGTGGTTAGACCTTGTCATACTTATGGACCTAGTATTACTCCAACAGATAACCGTGCAAATGTTCAGTTCATTAGTAGAAATGTACTAGTATGACTCACGCTAATTAACAATCTGATTCATGCTGGATAAATTTTCATCTACAAGGCGAAGGAATGAGGCGTAGCGGTGGCTACGCCGATTGACGACAACGCAGTAGATGGGAATTTATACAAATGAAACAGGTTGCTAATTAGCGTGAGCCATACTAGATAATGAAGATATAGTTATGAAAAGTGCTGGAACACAAATGTGTAGCTATAACTATATTGGTGATTGTGCTTCGGCAATTATTACAGTTCTTATTAACGGAAAATGTGGTGAGGCTTATAATACAGCAAATCCGGATGTTAGACTTACAATTGCACAGTTAGCAGAGATAATAGCATCAGCAGCAAATCGCAAAGTAGTATTCGCTGATCCAGATGATGTTGATTTAGCTTACAGAACACCGATTGCAAAACAGGTGTTAAGTAGCAAAAAATTAGAGAATCTTGGTTGGAGTGGTGTATTTAGTGCGGAAATCGGAGTAAAGCACACTTTGGATATCTTGCTAGGAAAGTAGGGTAGAGCGAAAATATATATGTTAGAACAGTTAAAGATAGAAGTATGTGAAGTGTACCTTGATTTAGTTACTAAATATATAAAATACAGGTTATATAGGGGAACTTTATGAAAAAGGAATCAAATTCAGATGAAAAAAATATTTTAAAATCAGAGACAAATGAAGATATGATAGATTGGTGGGTAGGAACAGTTATACTTACTTTTTTTCCAATATTAACTTCTATAATTATTAATATATGTCGCAATGGTTATGCGGACTTTAATAGAATGGTCGGTGATGGAGAACTCATTTTATCGGCTTTTTTAGTAATTACACCTTCAGTAATGAATTATTTTAAGGCTGATTTTAATAAAAAGGATCAAGTACATAAAAAGATATTTTACTTGCTGTTGTTTGTAGCTTTTTTTGAACTTACGACTTATACTACTATAAAAACCAATCCTGATAATATAGTGTGGGTTGTTTATATAGCATCAATCATATGTACGGTTTCCTCTATAATTATTTCATGGCAAAGTGAATTATTTTTAAAAAGAAAGGAATGAGTATGAAGATTGTAGAATTTTTATTGAACAATTTGCTACCTATTTTCTTTGCTGTGTTATGTTTAATTGCGGCATTGAAGTCGATTGAGATAGTAAAAAGAAGTGAAGTAGAATTAATGACCAAAAGGAGAAAAGAAATTGAACGGTTCGAGTCAGATACGAGAAAAAAATATGATGAGCAGTGTGAAAATCAAGAATCAGAAGAAAATCAAGAGCTAAAAGAAAGCCGGGAGTCAGAAGAAGACCAAGAATCGAGAAAAAAGAAGATATCGTAGAGTAAATCTTAACTTCGTTGATTGTCAAGGTAGTTGTCAGTAAAAAAATATATTTTTTGTTCTTGCAGATTATCAGACATTGTTCTGTACCTGACGTGAGTATCAATAAATTATCCACATTTATTGGCAATCACGTCAGGCACAGAATCCTGCCTGATCACCATCATTTTGAATGAATAGATTTTATGAAACAGCCATCTGCTCATCAGCTTTTTCGGATTGTTCCTGTACCTTATCTGGGTTCAGATATACAGTATCCGGAAGACTCCAGTCACGGGTTGCACGTCCATTCCAGCGTTCCGGATGCTCTGCTTTAGCAGCTTCGGACCACATTTGGGTCTGACCCTATGAATGATGGCAAGGATACTATGTCTGTCCGTGTACCTGATGGATTTCTGGAATTACATAGAAGTTTTAAGATACACAGTAAGCAATTCGTGTACGAGACACTCATCGGATGGGGATTAAATCCGGAAAAGACGTATTCTTTTAAAGGGGAGTACCTGGAAGAACAGAAAATGGTTGTTTTTAGTTTGAAAAATACAGATTAAATGTTATATCAAATAAAAATACGATATTGTTAGAGTTAATAGTTCTGAAATTCTATTGATGAATTAATTTGTCTATGTTACCATCAACTTATAGAAACTTAAGGAATGTAGAATATTAGGGTGGTAATTATGAGTTTATTTGATAATATTCCAGAAGGTACAGATATTATAGAAGTTAGAAAAAAAGTGAATAAAATGCTTTCTGAAGCACGAAAAAAAGCAAAACCCCCAAAATGTATATTGTGTGGAAAAGAACAAAGCAGTTTTTGTAATTCTCATTCTGTTCCACAAATGTGTTTACGTCCGATTGCAGATAGGGGAAAAGTTTTACATGCATCATTGGCAATGGGATTTGATATAGGAGTAGTAGATTTGGATGGAGGTGTAAATAAATCTGGCACATTTAATTATATTTGTAGGGAATGTGATGCGAAATTCTTTCAGGATTATGAAAATCCAGATAATATAATACACCCGCCAACAGATAAATTTCTTGCAGAAATTGCAGTAAAAAATATGCTGTTGCAGTTAAGTAAGCGTGCAAATGAACAAGAATTGATTCCAGTATTACAGCGAGAATTGGGAATGTATGAGAATCCGGATGATTTATCTAAAATAAAAACTTTAGACCAAAAAGAATATGAAGAGGAAGTCTTATTTCATCAAGATATAGCGAAGAATAATAAAGTAGGTGGATATCAGATTTTGTTTTGGAAAGTCCTACCATATAAAGTGCCAATAGCAACTCAAAGTGCTATTGTATTACCATATGATATGGAAGGAAATATACTCAATGAAATATATAATTTTGATGAATCTGTCAGAATGCAATATATGCATATAGCAGTGTTTCCATTAGAAGATGAGAGTGTTGTATTGGCATTTTATCATAAAAGAGATAAGCTTTATAGGCAGTTACGACACCAAATAAATTCTTCTTCACAAGAAAAAGTATTACAATATATAAATTATTTGATTTTTGAGCATACAGAAAATGTCTATTTTTCTAAGAAAATAGAAGAGGAAATAAAGAATAATAAGATGATTGAAAAATTAAGTCAGGAAGCAAATGGACTTCCTAGATTTGGTCATTTAAGTGCTGATAATATGTTTGGAATAGGATATGAAGCTGTAAAACCAGAAGATATACCTAATTTCTTAGATGAAAGCTGGGCTATTAAAGAAGAGGAAAGCACGGATGGGGAAGAATAACAGCGTAAAGAAAATAGATGAAGAACAGATTTTGAAGAGATTTGAATACACTGTACAAGAATATATCAGATTTTATGATTTTTATAAGAATCAGGAAGTGAGTGAAGAAAATACAGAAGCTTTTTATGTTATGTTACAAACTAAATTAATGATTCTTAGGAAATATGATTATAATAGGGAAGATGTATATTTGAGTAATGTATTTGATGCCATTGATAAGATGTATCCAGAAGTGGGAGAAAATATTAATATTCTTAGAGAAAAGTTTGAGAAGCTTAATAATTATTATATGGAAGTGATTTTGTCTGACGGGACGAGTCTTAATCTTTATAAAGCTATAGAGGATGTGATGTATGGTTTATATCTACATGCGGATCCAGATAAAATAGAAAGACTGCTCAAAACAAATAAAAATGTGTATCTTATGGCTGTAAAGGAATATATTACTGTTTTGGAAGGAATAGTTGTTGATACATATAATTCAATAGCTGATAAAATGTAAAATAAGTATATCCAGCAAGAGGAAACAAGTGCATCTGTAATTTTTATGGGAGATCCAACGGATGAAAAACATGATATAAAAAATTCACCGTATTGGAAGGGACCACATTGGGGTCTGACCCCAATGTGGTCGAATCAAAAAACGTTTAGAAAAATTGCTTAAAAGAAACGATTTATTATTCATCTGAAAAAATACGCAGAATACCGGAACTCAGGCAGAATGCAGGTCTTACCACACCGCTTTTGGCAGGGCTTGTTCATACGAAACTGTATCTGCCTGCGACCGGGGCAGGCGTGCCATATACCAGTGGATTCAATACTGCGTCCGGTGTGGCATCAATTGTAGCAGCAGATGAAGGCGATGAAGAATCCAGAGTCCTTTACAATAACGGAGACGGAACCTGGATCGATGAGAACGGAAATCTTTATGAAGAGTAAATGAAAAGAAACGTTTTCCGTAAGCAAATAAGGGAATGGAAAACATTTCTTTTTTTATAAAATGTTATATGAGATATAAAAGCTATTTTGAAATATAATTATTTGATAAGAAAGACATTTTTATTTTACAACAAACAGACATTTTTATGATAAAATATCGATAAAAATAATTTTGGACTGTAACAAAAGTCGTTGCAGTGTCTAAACTACATCAAATGGATATGTGCACATTGGGGTCAGGTATCGGTAATTTTCTATAAAGAAAATTTAAAAGTTTTATAAAATATTCGCCGCACTATTTGTGCGGCAGTCATCCAAGGGGGAATCCCTGCGTGGTGTGTGATAGACAAGTCAGGCACTATTAAAATCAGTGAGTTTTTCCCCGTGGGAGGTTGAAAATGTCATATAAAGCAAATGTATATAATGTAATGATTGCCTCTCCATCTGATGTGGCGAAGGAACGAGCAAAGGTTGTGGAGGCTTTGGCGGAGTGGAATCGTCATAACACAGCGGAGAGAAAATGCGTGTTTCTTCCATTGAGATGGGAAGAAGATTCTGCCGCCCGTATGGGATGTCCGCCACAAGAGACGCTGAATCGCCAGCTCTGTGAGCGGAGTGATATGCTGATTGCGATATTCTGGACAAGGCTTGGGACACCGACAGAAGGTTTTGCCAGTGGCACGGTGGAGGAGATTGAATATCATCTGAAAGCGAATAAACCGGTGATGCTTTATTTTTGCGACAGAGACATACCGATGGATACGGACAGGACGCAGTTGGAAAAACTAAAGGAATATCGAAAGTCCGTAGAAGATAAGGCATTGTATCATACTTTTAAAAGGGCCGCTGACTTAAAGAACTTTTTGCTGAATCAGTTGCGTACAGCAGTGATAACGGATGAACCGTTTGTGACGGATTGTAAGAAACTGGCATCGAATGAGAAGGAAGAAACGGATAAAAAGCGTCCCAATCTGTGGATAGAGATAAATGATGCGGATGAGATTCAGCTTATTCTGCCGAAGTTTCCAGTCCTGGATAATGTGGAGTATATGGATGAAAATATGTCTTTTGCCGTAACAGACCCCGATGTGCCTGAAATGACCTTTGAACTATTCGAACAGGATGCCAGAGATATCTTGAATCATAAGATTCCGAATGATTTGGAGAATTGGGTAAGCGAAAAGGCATTAGCTGCATTTAAAAAGAGAATTCCGGATATAGAGGAGCTGGAAACATATCTGCGAAAATGGAAGATGTCTCTTTGCATGGAAAATGCGGTAGAGTTAAAGATTACGCTGCACAATGATGGAAAGGCGATGGCGGAAGAAATCTATGTGGACATGGACGAGCCAGAAAATGTATGGGTGATTGATGAGGATGAGTGGGAATCTCTTTCGAAGTTTAGCACTATTTCAGACCCGTTCCATGCGGCCAGACAGAAGAAAGCCATCCATAAGATACCGTCCCTTGAGATGCAGAATGCGTTTGACTGTGCAAGCAGGGTATTTTTAGCTTCCGGTTTGGCGTATCCGTCAGAGCTGATGAATGTTCCGGTGTCGCTGCTTACACCATTTAACAAAGATTTTTACCGTAGAGTGGAAGATGGAGATGTTGTACTGCATTTGGACAAGCTGCTGCAAGGAAGAATGGTTGAATTTAAAAAGATTTATATGATTCCGAAGAAAGTGGGAGAAGCGGATATAAAAGTGGCTTATCAGTGTCGGCAGTTTCCGGATGCGGTAGTGGGGAAAATCAAGGTTGAAGTATTGGCAGAGGACACGGAATGATAGAGATTATTTTGCATGATATCTGCGATACATTTCCATATCTGAAATATGGATTGGCGGCTGCAGTTTGTACTGCCCTGGCTTTAACAGTATTAAACCACAGTCGAATCATGGACAAGGAAAAGCGGAGCAACTATGTTTCGCTGCTAGGTAAGAGTATGTTTCTGGCATTTTACGGAGCGGTTTTGCTTCAGGTCACACTGCTGTCACGAGAACCGGGAAGCAGAACTGCCGCTGATTTGATTCCTTTCAGCACCTGGGGAACAACAGCGCAGAGCAGAGCTCATGAGATTGAGAATATGATTATGTTCCTGCCCGTAGGGGTGTTTCTTCCGATGTTGCATAGAGGACTGCGGGAATTTCGCACAGCCGTTCTGGTGCTGACTGGACTCAGCGCTGGCATTGAACTGATACAGTTTGTGACACAGCGGGGATATCTGCAGACAGATGATGTAATTATGAATGTACTGGGTGGTGTGGCTGGATATACATTTTGGCGATTGATTTTCAAATGGAGGAAATAGCATATGAAAAACACAACATTACTGATTATGGCAGCCGGTATCGGCTCACGCTTCGGCGGAGGAATCAAGCAATTGGAGCCGGTGGGATTACATGATGAGATTATTATGGACTATTCCATCCATGATGCCATCGAAGCCGGATTTAACAAGAGTATGTAAGTTTAACTGCTGTTATGGGTGTGAAACATATACTGTACCTGCAAATATTAGCTTACGTATTTATTCAAAAGATAATGATAAATATCGGCATGTTAATATCTGGCAGTATCTTCAATTGGGACTGCTAGTTGCGGCATCGCAAATAAAAACAGATTTTCAAAGTACAATAGAAGTGAACTATACGATTCGAAAAGAAGCATTTGCGTGTGAAGAAAATTTGCTTGGACAAAACAGCAAGAAAACATTGAACAATTATGTTGAATTGTATTATTCAAAGGAAGAGCAGAGAAAAATTTTTTATGAGTGCATTGGAAACCAGGATCCAGATTATTTATTTGAACCATCATTGGCGAAGATGGATGGCATGGAAGAAGAAGCATTTGTGGGCGTTAAAACCCTGTGTCATCCGTATAATCTGGCACTTAGTGAATCTGTATTTGACAGTATTTTCCGTCATTCTTTTGACAGAGCTCATGACATTCAGGAGTATGGAAGAGTATTAACAGAACATATGCCTGAGATTAAAAAAATAGCTACAGTTCTTGGTCGAGGGGAAAAGGTTAAGGAGTTGATTGAGGAAACGGCAGCCGAACTTGCATTTAATAATGACCCTTCTCTTGCATCTGGAAATGTTTGTTATTATTACGAGAAGATTAGTATGTTACCGAACTTCTGGGCACAGACTAATAATTTCAAACGGTTGCTGAGTTTGTTTGATAGAAACTTGATGTTTATACGAGATGTTCACGATGTATGCAAAAAATTCAATGGTTTATCCAGATGTAAAGGAAATTGCAAGAAGTGTGATGCGATTCATCATCCTTTTTCAATGTTGTACAAGCTGGGAATGCTAGGAATAATACCAACGTCATTAAACAGAGAAGGGTATGTTACACAGGAATTTTTAGACTCTACAAAAGTAACTTATATTACAGGAAATGATTTGTTAAATGTAAATAATGATTGCATTTATGTTCTTCATCCTGCCCTGACAAAAAGTATAGATAAGTTGCAGCGAAAGAAGATTAAGCATTTTAACCTGTTTGTTCTGGGAAAGGGAATGAGTGTACCGCAGGATAAGTTAATGCAATTAGTCGCAGATTATAGAAATAATACGATTAAAAAGAGCGATTTTGACAGTAAATATTATTCGAAACAAATGAAGAAGGACTAAGTGGGGTTACTGTTAGATGGTAACTTGTGGGAGGTATCAGATTTATGCAATTAACAGCAATTCATCACATAGCAATTATAGTATCAGATTACAACCGTTCAAAAGATTTCTATGTCAACAAGCTAGGTTTTTCTGTCATCCGGGAGAACTATCGCCCGGAAAGAAATGACTGGAAATCGGATTTGCAATGTGGAAATATAGAACTGGAAATCTTCGGTGTGTCCAATCCACCTGCCAGAGTATCACATCCGGAAGCGGCGAAGATGTGAGAAAAGATAGTCGAAAATGAATCATACTACCCAAAAGAATAGGGGGTGTGTATTATGGGAATCCTGTCACTGTCACGTAAGAGACAGCCGATGAGAAATCGGCTTCTCTTTGAAGACTTATATATAGATAGTTACGATTTAGAAAGATGAAGTGATAAAGATGAGTGTGGAAAAAGCGAACAGAACCTGGCATGCCGGGAAGCCGAAGAAGAAGCCGGATTATGATAGAGAAGAAATTACGGAAGAACTTCTGGCAGCGGTTGTTGGGGTATATGAAGCTCTGGATGAGTACGGGAACCACCCATCTCTCCAGGCAATCGTGGATGAACTTGATTGTGGGTTGAATCCCTTAAAAGTCCGCAAGCTGCTCATCACAGCCGGGGAAGTGCAAGGTAAAAAGATATATGAATCAGCCACAGTGGATGAAGTGCTTTCATTGTGGAAAGAGGGGAAGAGTGTGGAGGAGATTATGTCCACACTGGAACGTTCTCGGGCTTCCGTGAACTCATACCTTCCGTACACGAAAATCATTTACAAAATGAAGGAGAGCAGCGTTGGTGCTGATCGGGAGAAGTTGTACCGGGAGAGGAAGAAAGCTGTAGCAGAAATGGCAGAGGAACCATCCGCAGATAATTTGTGGAATGCGATTGTGGCATTTCAGGGCTATCCTTTCAAGACGAGCAAAGGACTGAGTTTTACATATAAGGTGAAGGGCGGCGAACTGTTTTTTACCCGGAAGGAAAAGAGTATCACGAGATCCACAGTGGATATTGCTTTTCAGAAGGCACTGGAGCTGGGAGAGAAGGCGACTGGACCGAAGAAACTGGGCGTGTTCGGCGCATCGTATCTGTATCCAGTGTTTGTGCGGCTTGGGGTGATAAATAAAAGGTGGCAGGAGAGTACCTCACAAAATACAATTGTAGCGGAGAAATGACTTGCTGAACGGCGGGTTCAGAGGTAACATCACCATACAAAAAAGAGGAAGGTGATTGTTATGATGAGAGAAAAAACTAATAAAATATATCGCTCCGGTATTGTCCACACGGACACAGCAGAGCAGATTTTGGATATTTTCCGCACTCATTTGTTAAACCATCCGCCCAGATATTTTGGAGATATAGATTCCATTGCCGAGTTTCTGTACTTCCAATACACAGAAACAAACCTCGTGGAGAACGAAACAGTCAGGAAGTCATACACAGCTTTTATGGATGAGCTGACCGAAGCACTTGGATATGATAAGGAAGTCTGGAGTGAGGAAGCAGCCAGCATAGAAGCGAAGGTGAATGTGGCGGTTTCAGAGTATGAAAAGGCTGCATATATAGAAGGCATGAAGCTGGGAGCAAGGGTTGTGATGGAATTGTGTGGGGTGATAGAAAAAATAAAGCACTGACATAAACAGTTTTTATGATATACTAAAGGCAGACCTTTTACGATAAAGGATGGATGAAACGATGAAGACAAAATATTTTTATAACGCTTTTAATATTCTGTATGACTTGGTAAAGGAATCACTTGGCATTTTTCAAAAAGAAGAGCTGTATCGGCAGTTATTTCAGGCGATTTACGTCATGAGTGGGGATGCTCTGTATGATAATGACTCAATCCGTAAAATAACATCAGGGAATCAGACGATTCACTTAAGAGCGGTAAAGAAACTTCATACGCCGGAAGGATTTGAAAAGTTTCGCCGTGATATTGAGCGGGTCTGCCTTACAAATATTAATTCTCCTGTTGATGTAGCCAATAAGCTGCTTGAACAATGTGAACAAGTATCCGAAGAAACCGGTAGAACTATCAAAAGTAGTTTTAATGACGATACACCATATCAGATTTCCAGAGCAGTTGCGGCAGTTTTGATTTTTCTAAATCATGCGGATTATGCTTCTTCCAAAGGGAAACATACGGTTTTAAATATTGACTTTATGCGTTTGGGAGAAGAACAGCCGTTGCTGTCCTATCCTAAGTTTATTACAAATATTCCGAATGCAGCGGTTGACAGGCTGGTTGGCAGAATAGATGAAATAAACGAAGTCTATCAGGAAATCGTTGAGGGTGACGGTAAGCTGATGGTCACCGGTGTCGGAGGTCTTGGTAAAACAGTAGTGGTTCAACAATTCCTGAATAAGCTGCAGAACACTCCAACAGAAGAAAGCCAAATTGAAAAAATTGCGTGGATTCCTTATGACAACCATGACATCTGTCTTTCTATGAAACAGGCACTTCATTTGAAGTGTGATTTAGAAGATGTGTGGCAGGCTGTGCAGGATTTGTGTGCCGACAGCAAAGGAAGATTGCTTTTTGTAATCGACAATATTGAGAACATCGGGAATGACGAATTCCTTGGAAAACTAAGTATGCTTCCGTGCCGTGTTCTCATAACCAGCAGACAGAAAATACTGCGGGGATTTAATCGTATCATGTATCTTCCGCCATTGAAAATGGCACAGTGCCGTGATTTATTTTATCAACATTATCAGTATGCAGAGCGTGATAACGAAGTGCTGAATGATATTATTGATTTGACTGCAAAACTGACTATTATGATTGTCTTTCTCGCTAAAGTGGCATATTTGGAAGAACTTTCTTTGCATGAACTGTATGCAAAGCTGGTAGAGTGTGGTTTTAAATTGAGTGAGGAAGATGTCTCCTGTGAACACGAAAAAATGCAGAACGATGAAACGATCATCAGACAGATGTGTATCCTGTTTTCTCTTGTGAATTACAGTGAAGAGGATAAGCGTGTTCTTACTTTTATTTCGCTTATTCCGAACCTTCAGTTTGATTTTCCCAAAGCGAAGAAATGGTTTAATATAAAAAAAAACAGCCGTCTGCTCGGATTATATAATATGGGTATGCTGGAGCATGTCATTAACGGCAGAAAACATATTTACTGGATGCATTCTGTGATTGCGGCTGCGGTTCGGGAACAGCAGAAAGAGCAGTTATACAGCTTGTCCAGACCTTTTGTCTCCATATTGTCAGAAGAACTAAATACCGGTCCGGTGTTTGGCAAAGAGTATGAAAAAGCCTATCTGATTCCGTTTTCATGGTCTGTTGCGGACATAATGGAAAATCATTGGGGTGAGGAAGAAGACACTGATTTTTTGAGCAGTTTATTTCATGTGTGTTTTGCCTGTAGTAACTATTCGCTCTGTGAAAAGTTAATTGATACTGTTATAGAGATACAGAAAGATACCTCAAAATTTTCTGTATCAGATCTGGCATATAGCTATCGGAATAAGGCTGATCTTCTTCTCCAATTTGATCGGGCTGAGGAAGCTTCTGCTGTGCTTGAAGCGATAGAAGAACTGTTTGATGAGAATAATTCGCCGCAGGAAGACAGGGAGATTTTGAATTCTCAATATGGCATTTTATATCAGATACGGGGTGATTACAAAAAGTCTCGCGGTTATTTTGAAAAATGTATTGATGCAGCGGAAAAGAGCGAAGGTGAAACAAGGAACAAAGACATTTCAACGGCTTGTAGTAATATGGCGAGGATGTTAGTAGATGCCGGAGATTTCTTTGAAGCTTATGATTATATCAAACGAGCCATAAATGCAGAGGATGAGGATGCTAATGATTCGGATCAGATTATTTGCTACAGTACTTTGGCGGCAATTTGTACAGAGTTGATGAATGCTGGATTTGGAACTACTTATGTGCAAGAGGGCTATGATGCGTTCATGAAGGTAATCAAGTTCAGAAAAGAAAAACTGGGGAATCACCACGCAGACACAGCAGTTATATACCATGACTTCGCATATTTTTGGTACATAGCAGGAGATTATGACAAGGCGTTAAAATACAATGAGATGGCACGAAGTATCGAGGAAGAATTGTTTGCGGAATACAGCATCACACGAATGAGAAGCCTGAACACAAAAGCATTGGTTGTATGGGAACAGGGAAAGCATCAGGATGCAGACGATATTTTTGAGTATATTATTACAACCTCTGAGCAAATGAGTTCGGATTATCTTCCGGATGTTGCAGACTTTTTGTTCAACTATGCACGTTGCTTACACGATCAAGACGAAGATGAGAAGGCGAAGGCTCAGTATCTGAAATGCATCAATATCTGGTCTGAAATGTCTGAGGATGGAAATAGAAAACTGGCCCTTGCACATCAGGAAATTGCGGATATTTTCTTTAGTGAGAATAATGCAGCGGACGCTCTTGAACATTATGTATTAGCTGAAAAGTTTAATGCGGAAGATTTTTATGTGGAGGTTGATGTACTTGACAGCGTAGCAGCGTGCCTGCTACTGTTAGACAAACCGGAGGAAGGAATTCAGAAATTTAAAGAATTGCTTGAAATATTGGTTAAGTATAAGGCGAACGACACAGAAGCAAAATTCCAGTTGTGTAATAATCTTTTCTGCATCATAGATGCGGAGTCTGAAGAAGAGATAGAATTGAGAGAAATGTTAATGGAGCAGATTAAAGATGAACCTGCTACCGTAGAATATGTTCATAATTTCTTAACAAACCGAGAAGAAAAATAGCACACGTTTTATCACAGACAAATGAATAGGTTTCTGGCATAATTTGAGTAGTGAAAGCTACTTGAGCCAGAGGAGAACACCCATGGTTTAGGTTACGGCTTGAACTGTGGGTGCTTTTTTATCCTACACAATAATGTACATTATGAACATATCATAAATTCTGCGAGATGTGTCTTGCTTGATAACCCCGATGGAAGCCGAAGAAAATGGCTGCCGTCTTAGTCCCAGTGCGTATGTTTCAGAAGAATATGACCTTGAGATAGGTGTGACAGATTTAGATTTAGAGGTCTTGATGTGTGAAAACAGCAAACTACAAGCAGAGCTTGAAGAAATTCAAGATGAGTTTGTAGAAACAATGGGAGAATTTATTCGACTTAAACAGGAATGGGAGGGCTGTTAATGGAGAAAAAATCAAACGAAATCAGAACTAAGCACAATAAACTTCACGTGGGGAACCGAGCAGAATTAAAAGGCTGTCCGGTGGCAAAAGTGACCCACAAAAAGAAAGATGATTATATGACATCGCTTGAATTTACAGAAGGAGTTTATAATCAGCCGATAAAGATGGTAACAATCTATTTTCAGGATGGAAGCATTCGGAATGAAACGCCGCTTACAGAAGCAAATATAGAATCATAGAAAGCTAGACAGTCACCTCTACAAGTATGTAGGCTGTCAGACCTGTGAGGATAACGAAAAAAGAATATATATCTTGTCGCCAACTGAGCGATGCCGCACTACCAATAAAGTAACGAGCATGAGCCGGAGCGAAATGTTTATGTGATGTATTGAGAATCAATGCAGATCATAGCATTTTGTTCCGGCTTTTTGTCGTTATATGGCAATACTTGTCGATGTGAGAATCGGCGAGTGTGTTGTTGGTGCGGTAATCCATGCTTTTGGCAAATAATTTTCCACAGCCTTTTCCTGATGCGCACAGGAAGGGACTGTGTTTTATATATAAGTACACATTTATCTTTGATCTAAAAACGGCCTTGTCTATTTTTATGCCTTAAAAGGCGGAAAGGACAGTAATATGCAGAATGTAATTGACAAGATTGAGCTGACTTTTGCAGCTCTGGATGGTTTTCTGGGATGGTTCTTCGGTGACCTTGACGGTTTCCTCTACGCACTCATCATCTTTGTGGTGATGGACTACTTTACAGGGATTTTAGCAGCAGGCGTGAAGAAGGAGCTTTCCAGTGCGGTGGGCTTTAAGGGCATCGCAAAGAAGGTGTGCATCTTCGTTCTCGTGGGTATTGCCAATATCCTGGATACGCAGGTTCTTCAGAACGGAACGGCGATTTGCACGGCAGTGATTTTCTTCTATCTGGCGAATGAGGGAATCAGCATTCTGGAAAATTCCGCAGCGATCGGAATCCCTATCCCTGCAAAACTGCGGGATATGCTCATCCAGCTTTCCGATGAAAAGAAGCTGCCGGGTAAGGATGAAAAGCCGGAAGATGACAACAAAACTGAGGAGTAAGTAAAAATGGGGCGGCGTGGAGACGGTTTTCTGCGCCGCTCCGAAATTAAGGAGGAATCGAGATGAGCCTGACAAAAGCTGTTTTAACAAGTCCGGACGAAAATCCATTCGGGAAGCCTGTGTATGTAAGGGGCGTTCTCTATCTGGATGATGTCCCGGAGGATGACAGTGCCAATGATGCCGGAGATAGCAGTGTGGACAAGCCGGGGGATGCTGACAATGAAGAACCAGAAAATGGTGGCGGAAACAATGACGCAGATCTGCCGCCGGAGCGGGAAGAAGCTCCCTCCGAATATGAAAATGACGGGAATACGGCAACGATTGGGTATGGTGAGCTGAAAACGCTTGGAGCTGAAAGCCGCTATGAAGAGATCAAGATGCTGAATGGTATGAAGGAGATGCACCAAAGTATTATGTGACAGACCATCATGTAGCAATCATTGACCGGCATACCTGGAATCAGGCACAGATGATGCTTTTGGGAGGAGAAGAAGCCAGGGATAAAAAAGAAAAGAAGCGCCGGGCAAACAATGCTTCCCCGTTTACAAACCTGACCTATGGGGTGGACGGCTGCAATGAGCCGATGTTCAGAATCGGCTATAACACACCGCTTTACACCTACACGGATGAGCGTTCCGCAAAGGCAGAACCGTAGCCGAGAGAATAAATGGAAAGCACTTTGTGGAAACTATGTCGGTGGAGTTCTTGGAGTTCCTCACGGACTGTTATCGGGTGGTGTATTACTGATAAAGATGTTTGATAAATTGTGAATTTACAGACAGTTCAGAATATAAACTTGCAATTCGCTTGCTATTTTTGCGTCGTTGTGGTAAATTATAAACATAATGGGTGTATTATACTCTTCGCCGAGTAAAGCACCGAACAGCTTGGCTGTTTATGCGAGACAGACGAGCTGGAAAGGAGAGTGCAAATATGGGACTCTATTTAAATCCAGGGAATGAAACATTTGCAGAACTTGTTCAAGCAGATATTTATGTCGATAAAACAGGTTTGATTGCATATATGAATGGCTGTATTGGAAAAGCAAAACATTTGATTGCGTCCAGCAGACCGAGAAGATTCGGGAAAACATTGGCTGCTCAAATGCTAACTTCATATTACAGTAAAGGTTGCGATTCCAGTGAAGTCTTTAGCAATCTTGAAATTGCAAAAGATAAATCGTTTGAACTGCATCTCAATAAGTATGATGTAATTAGTCTTGATATTCAGTGGATGCGTGGCGTTGCAATCGGAAAAATTCAAGAGGGAGAAAACACGACTGTATTAGGATATATACAGAGCGAGATATTGAAAGAACTTCGACAGGAATATCCTCAATATGTGAATGAAAAAGAAAATTCCGTTGCGGCAACACTTGCGAATATCAACCAAGAAACTAAGAAAAAGTTCATAATCATCATTGATGAGTGGGATTGTGTATTTAGAGAAGATAAGGAAAATCTTGCTTTGCAGTCTGAGTATATTAATTTTCTAAGAAGTCTTTTCAAGGGAGGCCCTGCTGATCGATTCGTAAAACTAGCATATATCACAGGTATTCTGCCAATCAAGAAATATGGTACACAGTCTGCTTTAAATAATTTTAGAGAACTTACCATGACCTCACCGGGAGGAATAGCAAAGTATATTGGATTCACGGAAGCAGAAGTTAAAGTGCTTTGCAAAGAGCATGATATGCCGTTTACAGAAATGAAGAAATGGTATGATGGCTATTATTTGAACCGGGTTGGTCATGTATACAGTCCGAATTCTGTAATGGAAGCAATCAATAACGAAGAATTTCAAAATTATTGGTCACAAACTGAAACATATGAATCACTCAAAGTTTATATCGAAATGGACTTTGACGGCCTAAAGCAGAGAATTGTGGAAATGCTGGGCGGAGCAAGAATCAAAATAGAAGTAGGTTCTTTCCAAAATGATATGACCACATTCCACTGTGCAGATGATGTTTTGACCTTACTGATTCATCTGGGATACCTTGCCTATGACAGCAAAACTGAAAAAGCATTTATTCCGAATGAAGAAGTCCGCAGTGCATTCGTTCTTGCAATCAGAAATAGAGGTTGGGATGAAGTTTACAAGGCAATCGAAAATTCAGAAAAACTTCTAAAAGCGACCCTTGCAATGAATGAAACAGCAGTAGCAAAAATGCTACAGGATGTTCATATGCAAAACAGCTCCAGCCTTGTGTATAACAATGAGGTATCGCTGGCAAGTATTATTCAGCTTGCGTATTACACAGCAGCAAAGGAGTACACAATCATAAGAGAACTGCCTGCCGGTGAAGGATTTGCTGATATGGTTTTCATTCCCAAACGAACCTCAAAGAAGCCGGCATTGGTTGTAGAACTGAAATGGGATAAGAGTGCTGAAGGTGCTATTTCCCAGATTAAAGATAAAAAATATGTTACTGCACTGGAAGAATACAAAGGAAATATCCTACTTGTAGGAATCAACTACGATAGGAAAACTAAGGAACATCAGTGCAAGATTGAAAAATACGAAATGTAAATAGTACAAAAATATCTTAGCCCACCATGTGAGCATCCAACTTCGTAATGATTTTACGGAGAAGGAAACTTACATGGTGGGCTATTTTTATACTGCCCGCTATACCACAGACAGCACCCAAGAAAAATCAAGGGTGCCGCTGTGTCGCTTATGCGGGCAGTTTTCTGTTATGTAGTTTGAACTTTTGTAGTTATGCTGTGTTCAGACGGTGCGCCTGAGAATTCAAATTCCTAATCCATATAAAATCGCCTTTAACTCTTTTACAGTCCTTGTGAGAATTTCCTCTTCGGTAGCATTGCAGTCCAGCAGCAGACGGTGGAGTTCGGAGTCTGCCGTGGATACAGAGTGATGAAGGCTGTCTACCAAGAGATCATCTGTGGATACCTTGGTCTTGCCATAGGATATCACCGCCGTTTCTTTTATTGTACCATAAAACGGCAATAACAGCCAGAAATATTTGGCTAAATATCAATATGCCAGCACACTAGCAAATTGAGGAAAAGGCTGCAACTACAAACATTTTTCCGAAAATACTCTAAATCAAAACAATTTTTTTAGTACTGTATTTGTTAGTATGGAAAAACTTGGGAATATCTGGTATAATGAATAGCAGATAATTAGCAGTTATCCATTACTTCCTATGGAGATGAATACAAATGAACATCCAGCAATATATACACAGCCTTACAGACGAGGAGTTTGAACAGCTTTGCACGGAATACCTGACCTTGCATTATAAAAACAAAAATATTACCATACACGGTACGCGTTTGAAAAAAGATGGTGGAAAAGACATTGTAGGAACTGCACAGGATGTCCCCTATGAAATATGGGCTGAATGCAAGAGGCACAATCGTGCCCTTGGTCTTGAGAAAATATCTAAAAATGTTATTTTGGTTATTTCAAAAGGAATTAATGAGCTGATTTATTTCTCTACAAGTGATATTACCAGAAATGCGGTTAAACATGTTTCCATAGTTGCTGCCAAGCATAATTTTTCTGTCACTTTCATATATGGGAACCGTCTGTATCAGGAATTATCAATTCTTCCACGTTTTCAATATGGTTTTGAAAAATCAAATGAAATAATAAAAAATGATTTAAGAATATCTCGTTTTTTTAGTGTATTTGAAGATACGGAAAAATATACAGAAGAATCGGAACTCGTATTGCAACGAGATAATATTTTTTACATTGATATTTATCTGACTAATTTGTATAGTGCAACTGTTTCAGATGTAACCTGCACATTACCGAAAATGGCAGATATTATATTTCATGTTCCTGAAATCCACAATTGTTTTAATATGCTGCAGGGAAGTAACCGTGTTATACAAATACGCGCTGAAGTATTAAGCTCTTACACCGTGAAGCATATACCCGCACTTACTTTAAAATATAAGTGCAATGGTCATACATATTCCAAAAAAGTTCCCGGAGGATTTATAGATCCAACAAAACTCATCTACTATCCATTGGTAGGAGAGAATGTACAGAATTTCTTAAGCAGTAAAATTCTTCCGCTTCTGAAGGGCAACGGATTCAGCCCAATTTATATGCTTAATATAACTGGGAAATCAGGAACAGGAAAAACACGGCTATTGTCTGAAATAATAAATTCTGCTAAAAGTTATAATTTTCAGACGTTATATTGCGATGCAAAAAAACAAAACGGATTTGAAATTTTAAGAGAATTTTTATGTGCTTGTCTGGGGTTACCTTATGGCACTGGAAATATCAGCTGCACATTAGATGATTTTTCTAAAATAATCAAGCAATATTATGGGAACTCAAAAGTAAGTGAGGCAGTTTTTTCTTTTGTATTTCATAAGAAATTAGATCCTGATATCTTATATTATCTGAAAGAGGCACTTCTTTTCTTCTCTTGTAATATAGTAGGCGGAGTTTCTTTAATTTGGACAATAGACAATTTACAATGTCTGGATAAAGAAACTCTGGATATCATATATTTCCTGATTGCACATTTACAGGAATGTTTTCCTGAAGTGATTTTTTCTTTAGGCACAAATACAGAAATTGTGCCTCTTGACTCTCAGGGATTTGTAAATGAATTTTTGGCTAAAATAAACGAATACGAAGACGTGGCTTCGTATGTGTATACTTGCGGTGAAATGCAGAACAATGATGCGAAAACATTGTATTATCATGCTATTCCCAATTTGCAAGGGTTTGATTATTTTACGCGCCTGCTATTAAACAAAAGCGGAAAACGACCATTTGATATTATTATGCTGATTCACTGGTTTTATGACCAGAATTTAATTAATATATCAACACATAATATGGTGATTCCTTCAAAAAAAGAAGAAATTGAAAACTTTATAAATAAAGTACCTGTAAAAAGCAAGGAAATTATCGATCAACGCTTCCAACTGCAAATGCATAAAAAATTCTCTTTTGATACCACATTGGGATATTTCGATGCATTTAAAGTTGTTGTGAAGTCAATATTGTATTTTGGAGGAGAAACACCTGTTGATTTTTTGGCTAGTTTAAATATAGACGGTGATATGTTATTTGAATTAAGTCAATCTTTATTTTTTAAGTACATGGATAAATACCCTAAAATTGTATTTTACCATGACAATATTTACAGATATTTTGAAGGGTACCAATTTTATCAGAATGACCGCTCGCTTTCTCTGAAAATTATTAAGTGGCTAAATGAAAATGCCTGGTACAAATCCAACCTTAGGACAACAGCAATTTTTGACTGTTATATACGCGCTTCCGAATATGAAGAAGCTGTCAGGTTTGGAATATCTTCTATCTCAAGCGAATGTGACAAAAGAAATTTTCAGGCAGTCATACATATTGGCACAGAGCTATTAAAAGATGTTCCGAAAACTCAGGATGCTTCCGAAGAATCAGTGCCTAACCCCTTTGCAGAATTTATGGATGCAGGAGCAAAATTTCATGTCTACTATGCAGTGGCAGACGCATACAGAATTTATCAGGATTTGTCTCAAAGCGTATATTATTATAAGAAAGCCTATAAAATATTGCAGCAATACAGTATTTCGGAATTTACGTCCATTGATACCTGCCGTTTCTTTCACAGGTACTCAAATGCCTGTATTTCAGCAGCGGATTATGACGATGCATTAATCGTCTTAGATTATTTCAAGAAGTATAAAGGACGGAATAACTTTTATGATTTCATTATGTACAATCGGTATTCTGTCGTATATTTAGCGATAAATGATATAGAAAACGCATTATTGTCAATTGATGAATCATTAAAAATAGCGAAAGAATGTAAAGAACCACAGTGGGAAAGTGTCTCTTATTCAGACAAAGCTTATATTTATTATCGTGCCTATGAAGATAAGGAAAATACAATTCTATATTTTAGCAAAGCGGTAGAAAAACACATTTCTGAAAAAGCAACCATCAATCGAAGTGCTGAAATTCTTGCGCAGGAAGCTTTTGTGGATTTACTAACAGATAAGCTGGAGGATGCAGAGTATCTGGCAGATTTGGCACTGAACCGTGCACTTGAAATTAATGGAACAGCAATGGAAATAAAAAGCAGAAATTTATTAGGAATTATTCAATATTTCAGTAATAAAGCTGAAGCTGCATTTTCCACATGGCAAAAGGATCTTGTAATTTCCGCTCAAAGGGTGAATAAAGATGGAATAGTAAAGCTGCATACAAATTTAGGCGCTGCCTACATTCTGCAAAGTAAATATGTGCCAGCTAAGGAAGAACTTGAACAGGCATATGCTCTTTATCAAAAATTCAAGGTCTCCCCGATAACACACAAGCCGCTAATCTACAATTTGCTATTCATTTATAATATTTTGGGGGATACATCAAAAAGAGATAAGCTGTTTGAAAAGGCTTATTTCGATAATCTCTCTTCTTACTACAACCAGCTTATCTCTGGGAGCGAAAACATCTTGACAGACGGCTATTGGCCTTTACAGTTTAAACATGTATTCTTTAACTATTAGTTTCCAGGGAATCTGATCCGTACATCAGGTTCCCGTTTTTATCAAAAATAATATCCTCTTCATTACGATTTGTAAACCAATAGTAGTTATCCAGCAATAATCTGTAATCATCTGCAAAATATACAATAGGAATATTTAATCGGCATATATCCCAGGTTACATTTTCCTGCAAAATAATGTGTGTGGCGCCGGTAACATTTTTTATATCTAAAAATTGCAAAATGGAAATGTCAAACAATTGTGTGAACAGCTTTATGTATTTATCACGGTATAACGAATTACTAAAACTTACAACAATGACACTTTTTTGCGATATTTTTTTATAATTTGCTTCCATCCAGAGCTCTTTTAAATAGTTTTCAGCATTGCATAATTGATATAATTCATCGCCCCATTTTTTGAATAAATATGCTTTTACATCTTGTCTAAAAGGTACTGTCCGAATAGGTCCTGAAATCTGTCCACGGTGAAAAACTTTGGCGTTTGCGCACATTCTGTTTGTATAGCCAGCTTTTCGAACACGAAAGGCCAGGTCTACATCGCAATGAATGTTCATGCACATTTCATCCTGTCCGCCAAGTTCCTGGTATAAATTATGATTCATCATCATGCAGCCAGAAGACACAAGAGGAACATCATGGTCTTTTTGGGAGAATGCAGAAGGCTTTCCATGGCGAAGAAACAACAGAATATCAATTTCATAAATTCCCATACCATATCCAAATAAGTTTCCGGAATCTGTTTCATAGATTGTCGCGGATACACATCCCTTTTCCCCTATATCTGCATATGTTTTTTTCATGTTTTGTAGCCAATTACCTGTTGGATAGATATCACAATCCATAAACAGCAATGTATCATACCGTGCGTGATCAACAGCATAATTACAGGCTGCTGCATACCCTTTATTTTCCGGCATATTTAATACCTGGACAGAATATTCATCCTCTAAAAAGTTAATATTCATGGTTGGATTGTCATTGACGACAATAATTTCATATATATCTTCTGCTTTTAATGCATCCTGCAGCAGATTGATACACATTTTTAAGGAAGACAATCCATTATAAAAAGTTATGATTGTTGAAAGACCTTGCATTATTCTTTTCCCTCCAGTACATTTTTTATTATATTTGCGACTGTTTTGGAAGCACGTCCGGTTTCGCACAGGCCATACTCTTTCTTCATCCAATCCAATGTATTTATTTCTTTTTGCGATACAGCTGCTGGAAGTTTATTTATAACTTCAGAAACTGTATATGCTTTTGGAAAAGGCAAAGCATTAAAATCCTGATTAAATCCTCTGTCCGAAAGATAATCCTCTAAATCTGGACAATATATCAGTATAGGTTTATTTAATAATGCGAAATCTGTAATAATACTGGAATAATCACTGATTAAAAAATCAGCTGCTATAAGTAATTCCTGTACATCTTCATAAGATGAAGCATTTATTACTTTTTCTGAATTCCCTGGCCAGCATTTGGGGTTATAAACATTTGTATGCATATGAATGACAAACGTCCACTTATTGCCTGTACAGTTTTCCAGTTCTGTCAATATTTGACTGGATGGTAGTGTGTATTGAGTAACTCCCATATCCGCTCGAAAAGTAGGCGCATATAATAATATTTTGTTGTCTTCATTAATTGATAGACAAGACTTTACTTTTTTAGCTATAGTATTACGATCTCCGTTTAACAATACATCCGTTCGCGGAAGTCCTTTTTGCAGTATCTTTCCTGAATACCACATATCTCTTCTTATAAGAAAGGTAGAAAAGTCACTATTAGACAAGAATAAATTTATCATTTTAGAATCATTTTTTGCACTATCAATATACCTCTTGGACAACTTATTTATTGCTGCACGTTCCATATTTTTCAGTCGAACACCACCATGCCATGTCTGGATATAATATTGATTTTTTCGCTTTCGAACATATCGTGACTTGCGGCGATTAGAAATCCATATTTGAGCTGTTACCTGTTCGTAAATTCCCCGGATCGAATGATATGGAACTTGACGTATGCAAGCTGGCATTTCAGGTGGATTTTCAAAATCGCATAGCCAGACTATGTTTGCCGTGCAATCTAATTTTAACAGTTGTTGAATAATATATTTGGGGCTATCACAATAACCGTGATTTTTGAAACATGAAACAACAATTTTCCTTTTTTGAACAGGAAATATTCTGAAAATATAAAATAGTAATTCTAAAATTTTATCCTGCATATACTCTATCTTTTTATTTTTGGTTTTTATAAATAGGCGATTTGATTTCATGTATACCATTCCTCTGAAAAAGAATATCCTTAATACAATTAGAGATAATGGATAACTGCTAATTATCTATTATATTTGTGGATACCATGGCAAAGATAACAGTAAATTCTTTTGCTTGCTTTACATGTGTGTGGTATACTTAAGCTACAGTGAAATGAAGAAGTACATAGCAGTAATTCAGACAAGAGATTCAGTGTTTATTCAGTGCGGAAGATAAAGAGGTTATATGCTTATGAGAATCGTTACACAGGCCATCAGGGTGATTGATTATGAAAACAATAAAATTTCAGCAAGAAATATTATGCCAAAGTTTGGGGAGTATATTGAACAGTTGATTTCTTACATAAATGGGAATGTTTCTGTAAGGGAATACAAAACACAATCAACGGGTACAGAGGTCATTAGCAGTATATTAGAGATCATAAAGCACCAGGCAGAGGCTGAAATAGTTCTGCAAAGGATTGATATAATAGCAGAACGCCTGCTCCGAAAGGAAAGACAGGCACAAGAGCAGATTGCCAGTATGGATATTAGAGTGCAGAAAGGAAGCCTGATCTTGGCTCTGATCGAGGATGAGGGGAAGGTGCTGTTTCTGTTGGCGAAGGTAGAGCATACGGATTTCTTTGATGATAGTGATTACAGCATTAAATCAGGCTTTTCAAAGGACACAAAAAAGATCTGGAAAACCTGCCTGTTTGAGATTGATGATTTGAATTCTGTGAAATTTTTAGCCAGAATATATTCTAATACGGTGGCGAAATACTGGTGGCATGATTTTCTGGAGTTAAATGAACTTCAAAGTGATGAGCTTAATACCAAGAGAGCGTTTAAAGCCGTAGAAAGTACACTGAGCAGAAATCTGAAAAAAGATGCACCATATGACCATATGGTAATCCGGAATGCAATGTACTTGTATTTCAGTAGTGTCGAGCAGTTTGATTTTTCTGAAATGTTAGATAAAACGATTAAGAATTATTCCCCTAACGACATGAAGGCGGAAAAGAAAGAAGAACTTATTCAGAAACTGTGCGACCTGCCTGAAAAACAACACTTTGACCATCAGTTTAAGCCAGTTCTGTCAATGATTAAGCCTAAAATGAAGAAAACGTATGATGTATATAGCGGAATTCAGATCAAAGTATCTAGTGCGGTTGAAGATTTGGAAGACATCATTGAGGCATATGAGGACGGTGATGGCAAACGGTATCTCAAGATCCGTATGGATAATGATATAACCTTCCGGACATTTGAGCGTAGGGAGGGGAGATAGGAGGGATTTGCTTTGCTGGATCATATAAGGGATAAGGTTTTGGGATTGAAAGAAGAAGAACGCAGGAAATTCTATTCCGCCTGTTTTTCATTCCCATCTTCTCAGGCTTTAGGATTTTCAGAATTGATGGAGGTCATACAAAAGATTCCATCAAGGGATGAAGTCAGAATTTTTTTGTCGTTGGAAAATGAAGATCCCTTCATAATAGTGAAAAATTCAACTGAAGCAGAGTACAGAGCGTTTATTGAAGAGACACTGGAAGATGAGATGATTTTTACAAAAATAGAGATAAATAAAACACTGGCAGATGGGCACTTTTCAATTTACCGATACCAAAAGTTTGTGGAGGATATTGTCGGTTTATCTATGGAAGACGTGCTGAAAACATTCTCTATGTTTCTGGATGGGGCAGGGAAAAATATAGTGTTTGAACTATTTGACAGTCCAAATATTTTTTATACGAAAACAATGTATTTTCTTCCTGTGGGGAATAGAGAGATTGATTGTAATTTTAGCAGGACACAGCGTTTGCTGGCTTGTAGGGATAATACGTACTTTTATAACCAGGATTCCTATGGATTGCTGCCGGATGATTTTAAGATAGAAGTAGGGTATGAGGGAAACCCATTCAAAGAATTGTTCATGAAGCTGGAAACAATTTTGGCAGCAGGCTTCATTGCATCCAATGCTACGATTCAGGGCGGGCAGATGAAACTGCAGATCATGGGACAGCGTTCTGTTGATTATGTATGCCGTCTAAATGAGATAACGGGAAACCAGGTGCTGTACAAAATATATGACTGGATATATTCAGGCGGAAGTTCTATTGACAAAGCCATTATTGCAAGAAATATTATCTGTCTGCATTGCAAATATGAGCCGCTGCTGAACCTGGACGAAAAAGTTCTTTCCTCTATCCAGTCTAATTACAATCTGTATTTGAAAGATAACGTAGGACAGTATCTTGAACTGAAAAACAAAGTGGCAGAATTTATAAGTGACATTGTGTCGAGAACCGGGGAATACGCCACAGAATTACTTGATAAGTTTAAAGCAAATGTTATAGCAATATTTGGCTTCCTATTTACAGTGGTCATAGCCGGTATTGTATCAGACCAGCCGTTGAACAATATTTTTACAAAAGATATCACGGTAATTCTGGAATTAGTCCTGGTGGGTTCTGTGGTATATCTGTTCATTTGTTATGGGCAGTCAAAGTATCAGATGAATAAAGTTTATGAAAGTTATGAGAAACTGAAAAAATCCTACGATAAGATATTGACCGAGGATGATATTCAGGAGTGCTTTCGGGGTGACTATCTGATCTTAGATATGAAGAAGACGATAGGAAAATCTGAAAAGATATATCTGTTCCTATGGGTTGTTTTTCTTCTGGTGCTTCTTGTGATTGTAGAATATATTAGTGAAGCTCCGGTTGTAATTCCTTTTTTAAAAAAGATTGCTGGCCGGTTCTGTAAGTAAAGAAAAAAATCCCCTTGCGCATTGATTGAAAAGGTCAATGGCACAGGAAATTTTTTGCCCGAACATATTTTTGCATTTTATATTTAATAATTGCTCCTATTGAAATTAGTGCCAAATACGGTAGTATGATGCTTATAACAGATAGGAGGAATCTAAAATGAGATTAGAAGATAAACTGGCAGCATATTTGGAGTACTGTGAATATCGAAAGGAACTCGATAGGAAAACACTGAAAGCATACCGTATTGACTTGCGTCAGTATTTCGAATATATATGTGTGGATGAACCTGATAAGGAAAAGATTGAGGAGTATGTTACGCATTTGCATAAGAGCTACAAGCAAAAGACTGTAAAGCGGAAGATAGCATCAATAAAAGCGTTTTATAACTATTTAGAAGAAACTGAAATCATTGCTGAAAGCCCTTTCCGGAAAATAAAAGTCAAATTCAAGGAAACAGTAACCCTCCCCAGAATCATTCCCAGGGAAGAAATAGAGAAGCTTTTGAACCATATGTATCAATGCCTGAATGAGAACGATAAAGCATCCCGTAAATTTATGCTGCGTGATGTAGCCGTGATTGAAGTGTTTTTCGCAACCGGGGCGAGAGTGTATGAAATCTCCAACATCCGGGACGACAGCATTAATCTGAATACGGGCTTGATCAGGCTTATGGGAAAAGGCGGGAAGGAACGATATGTACAGATCAGCAACACTTCAATTTTAGAGGTCTTGAAAAAATATTACGATGAAAATGAGCAGTCGATCAAGAAAAGTGGTTATTTTTTTGTAAACAACAGAGAAAGCAGGTATACGGAACAATCTATCCGGCTGATGCTGAAGAAGTATACAAAGCAGGCTGGGATCGAGAGAAATATTACTCCTCATATGTTTCGTCATTCATTTGCGACATATTTAATAGAGGAGGGCGTAGATGTAAGCTGTGTTCAGCAGATTTTGGGCCATAGTTCCATAAAAACAACTCAGATTTATATACATATTGCGGCTAAAAAACAGGCTGAAATATTAAAAGAGCTGCATCCCCGGAATAATATGAAAATCGTTGGTGCGGCATGATTTTCTGCCAATATGTGAACTTCCAGTGAATTTACGACTAAAATCGATTTACCCGCATAAATACTGGATTTTCTGTGGAAATATAGGTGAACCAGTAGTCGTAAGTTTACAATTATACTACATTGGGACGTTTTCCTTTGTGGTATATTAGGACATTATCATAAATGGTTCATAGAAAAGTTATAAAATGTGATAAAAAAGTTGAAAAATGAAAATGTTTTAGATATAATAAAGCAATGGAGAATTTTTTTAGTTATATCTGTATAGCTGCAAATTGAATAATAAGCATAGATGCTGTAGCGTATTAGACTACGAGGGGATTTATGTTATGACTTATCAGCATTCTTGTGAAGTATTGAACTTTGCAGGGATGTTTTGGCATATATAAGTATTGACTATGAGGGTGGGATTACCGATTGATTGCGAAAAATGAACTATTAAAGAAATATAATATTTCTGAAGATGAATTTGAGGTAGCTGATATTAAATGGGAAGAGCTTGAATATATTTATAAAGACTTTTCCGAAAAGAGAAGTTCATATGAACAGAAACTGGCTGAATTTCAGAAAGAGTTCTTGATGAACATTTCCGAAAATGGTATTCATTCTATACGAACAAGAGTGAAGGATGCAGAACATTTAATTGTAAAGATTATCAGAAAGCGACAGGAGAATTATAAGAAGTATAGAACGCTGGATAAGGATAATTATGAAAAATTTCTTACAGACTTGATTGGAATTCGTTGTTTTATACTTTTTAAAGCTGATTGGAAGAAATTTCACGCATATCTTGAAGAAAAAATTGAAGATAATCCCCAGTACTATTTGGATGATTGCTTAAAGGATTTTGACGAGGATACAGAGCATACTTATATGGCGGAAATGCCGAAGGTTCATATTCGAGATGGTGATGCACGAGAGATATATGAAACTGTGCTTCCGCCTGATGCAATAAAAAATAAAAAGATATATCGATCAGTACATTATATCGTTAAATATCATGGCGTTTATATTGAGATTCAAGTGAGGACATTGTTTGAGGAAGGATGGGGTGAAATAGATCACCACATTGTTTATCCATATTATCAGGATGACATGTTATTTCAGCAATACACCAGTCTGCTGAATCGTTTAACGGGGCTAGCGGATGAGATGAGCAGCTTTTTTTGTGAAGTAAAGCGTTTGGAAGAAGAGCATTTGCAAAGAGTGAAGACAGAACCGGATGGAAATGAGTCTCAAAAAATAGTAGATGAAGAAGACGAAATTAGTAAGGCTTGTCCTGTTGAGGAGAAAGAACCTTTGTTAGATGATAATACTGCTGCAGCATGTATACAAAATGTATTATATGAATGAGAGGAAATTTATGATGTCAGAAAAAAATTATTATTCAAAAGAGACAGAAGATTTTGCCAATGAAAGTATGAGACAGATAAAGTCAGGTGTGGTAAGAAACCATAAATTGAAGAACAGTGCAAGAATTCATACTGGTGAAATGGAAGAGGTGGAATGTGATGCATTTTGTAACTTTCTGATGTCGAAAAATTATTTTCTGGTAGATGAATTACGAGGATGTGAGAATGCGTAATATTGAGAATATTTATACTGACTATAATGGTCTTGTTGATGAGATAACGGAAGAAGCAATTAAGAATCGCATAAAGCAGTTTCAAGCAGAGATGCAAGCCTTTATTGATAGCAATAAATTGCAGGATAAGGTCTTTATTCACCAAATGGCACTGAATCACGCTGTTATGGACTATTATTCTGATATTCAAAGATTAAAAAGTTATCAGGAAATAGGTCACATTAATGAGGTGAAAATCAAGGCATACGAAACGTTCTGGCTTTTGAAAAGGCGGCCTCTGCAGTTAAAAGCCCAGCTTGAAGATGATAAATGGCTATATATAAATGAGAAATTTTTATTAGCTCGTATTGCTAGCTTCATATTAAGAGATAATATAAACATACCGCTTACAAAAGAAAAAAAGGAAGCATTCACGAATTTCTTAGACACATTGTATTATTATCTTAAATTTAGAAAAACTGATGCTCAGGCTATAGAATTGATGTTGCTTGGCTTTGATGCAGGCAGAATTATAGCTGGCAAGTAAAGGCTCCGTAAGGAGCCTTTCAGACTGTAGACAAACTTACTTTGATGACATCATCAAAGTAAGTTTGTCTACAGTTTGAGCATCCGTTCCCTGGAACGGATGCTCAAAGAGCGTGACCAGGAGATCTGCAGATGCCATCAGGAGACGATCCGTGTCCACAATTACTGGTTTGAAGTATTCGAAGATATGCAGAAAGAACATCTGCGGGAAATAAAAAAGCTGCAGGCAGAGAAAAAGGCGCTTGAGCAGCGTGCCCTGAAAGCAGAACGTGAATGTGATGAACTGTATGATAAGAAAAAAGAGCTTCTTCATAAGCTATATGACGTCCTGACCCAGCTGGAAGATGAAAAAGGGAAGCACCAGAAACTGACTGCCCAGATCAACAGGGATTATGAAAACTCTTCCATTCCCTCTTCAAAAGCAGTGCAGCGTAAAAAGATCACAAACAGCAGAGAAAAAACAGGCAGGAAACCAGGCGGACAGCCAGGACATAAAGGCCACTGCCGCAGGAAACAGGAGCCCACACAGCCAGTCATTTTTCTTCCGCCACCGGAAGAAGTCCTGGAAGACAGTACTTTTAAAAAGACCGCAAAAACCATTGTAAAGCAGATGGTAAATATCCGAATGGTACTGGATGTAACGGAATACCATGCGGATGTTTATTACAACAGTCAGACAGGTGAACGTGTACATGCTGTACATCCATTGATAAGAGCAGGGGATTTCTGTCTGACCTGACGGGTGGAAAACTGAATATTTCCAAGGGGATGATAAGCAGACTAAACCGGGAGTTTGCTTTAAAAACTGAAGCGGAACGCAGGTCTGCGCAGATATGCTGCTTTCTCCTGTCATGCATACAGACTGTACAAATGCCAGGGAAAATGGGAAAAACTGTCAGGTATATGTCTGTGACCACATTGGGGTCAGACCATATGAAGTATGAATAAAGTAAATAAACTAAGTCTTAAAGTTCTCTGAAAAATTCATAAAGGCTGTTTTAACCAACATATTGAGGCGAAAATTGTTGTTTATCGTTTTCCCGATCTGATGGGTGTTCCAGACCTAAATATAATTTTGCAGAGGTGACTTGTAAAGAAATTCCAGAAATACGATTTACATGTTTTCTATTTTCTTTCCCACAACTAATATAAGTCTGCTGCCAGCCCGAACGGATTGGGCGCTGAAACAAAAATAGGATGGAATTCTTTCTTCCTGGCTTCTCTTTTACGGAAATTGCCAGTTATATTTAGGCTGCAAGGGTCAGATACTATGAGACAACTCCAATTGTTTGAGAAGATAGAAGGGGTCAGGTATCGGTAATTTTCTATAAAGAAAATTTAAAAGTTTTATAAAATATTCGCCGCACTATTTGTGCGGCAGTCATCCAAGGGGGAATCCCTGCGTGGTGTGTGATAGACAAGTCAGGCACTATTAAAATCAGTGAGTTTTTCCCCGTGGGAGGTTGAAAATGTCATATAAAGCAAATGTATATAATGTAATGATTGCCTCTCCATCTGATGTGGCGAAGGAACGAGCAAAGGTTGTGGAGGCTTTGGCGGAGTGGAATCGTCATAACACAGCGGAGAGAAAATGCGTGTTTCTTCCATTGAGATGGGAAGAAGATTCTGCCGCCCGTATGGGATGTCCGCCACAAGAGACGCTGAATCGCCAGCTCTGTGAGCGGAGTGATATGCTGATTGCGATATTCTGGACAAGGCTTGGGACACCGACAGAAGGTTTTGCCAGTGGCACGGTGGAGGAGATTGAATATCATCTGAAAGCGAATAAACCGGTGATGCTTTATTTTTGCGACAGAGACATACCGATGGATACGGACAGGACGCAGTTGGAAAAACTAAAGGAATATCGAAAGTCCGTAGAAGATAAGGCATTGTATCATACTTTTAAAAGGGCCGCTGACTTAAAGAACTTTTTGCTGAATCAGTTGCGTACAGCAGTGATAACGGATGAACCGTTTGTGACGGATTGTAAGAAACTGGCATCGAATGAGAAGGAAGAAACGGATAAAAAGCGTCCCAATCTGTGGATAGAGATAAATGATGCGGATGAGATTCAGCTTATTCTGCCGAAGTTTCCAGTCCTGGATAATGTGGAGTATATGGATGAAAATATGTCTTTTGCCGTAACAGACCCCGATGTGCCTGAAATGACCTTTGAACTATTCGAACAGGATGCCAGAGATATCTTGAATCATAAGATTCCGAATGATTTGGAGAATTGGGTAAGCGAAAAGGCATTAGCTGCATTTAAAAAGAGAATTCCGGATATAGAGGAGCTGGAAACATATCTGCGAAAATGGAAGATGTCTCTTTGCATGGAAAATGCGGTAGTGAAGAACATTGGGGTCAGACCCCATGAAATACATATAAAGAAAATTAAGCAGAACCAAAAGTTCTATAAAAGAAACATAAAATATCTTGTAAAAGCTTATCATAAGTGATAAAATCTCGTAAATGAGATATCAGAGATGGAATAGGGAGATAGGCAAATGCAGGAGAACATGAAAGAATACCTGACAGAAAAGGAAGCCAGGGAAAAGAGACTGGAAGTATATACAGAGAAGATCCAGGAAAAGGTGTTGAGCAGATCTTCGGAAACAATCCGGCAGTTAGTGGAGGAGAGACACCGACAGAAAATGACGCAGCAGGAAATAGCGGATATTACAGGGATAAAACCGTCGAATATGGCCCGGTTTGAGAGCGGTGGCAGGGTACCAACGCTGGTTGTATTGGAGAAATATGCGAATGCCCTTGGAAAACATATTGAAATAAAAATCTGTGATGACTGACAGATTTTTATTTGGGATCATCATAGATGATACTATTATTGAAAATAACAAAGTAAAATGGAGGGAGAAAGATCGCAAGAAAATTAAGGGACTGGTATGCGGGAGCAATTTACCATATCATGCACAGAGGAGTGAGAAGAAAACCAATATTTGAAGATGAGATGGACCATCAGGTACTTCTGCAGATAATAAAGACGTCATTGAGTAAATATAACTGCCGGCTGCATGCGTATTGCCTGATGACAAACCATGTCCATCTGCTGCTTGAAACAGATGATATAGAAATCGGGAAGTTCATGAAATATATGTCAGAGTGTTATGCCATTTACTATAACCATAAGTATGGTTACAGAGGGCATGTTTTTGAGAGCCGGTATAAATCCTGCCTTGTAAAAGAAGATGCTTATTTTCTCCAGACAAGCCGTTACATACATCTGAACCCGGTAAAAGCACAGATGGCAGATTATCCGGAAGATTATTTATGGAGCAGCTATCGGACGATGATAGGGATTACGGATGATGGGATCACAGAGAAAAAGAAGACACTTGCGTACTTTCCTAAAAACAGTATTTATCAATACAGGGAGTTTGTGGAAGATATAGGACACAAATATATAGTTCAGGAACAGCATATCAGAAAGATGATAGGGGAAGATGAATTATGGCTACCGTGGTAAGAAGTTTTGCAATTCAGGGGATTGATGGATATCCTGTGGATATAGAAGTAAAGATGCTGGAGGGACAGCCGGTGATATCGATTATCGGGCTTGGGGATCAGGCTGTAAAGGAAGCGGCAGAGAGGATCCAGGCAGCGATTGATGAGAGCGGTTATGTTTTTCCTAAAAAGCGTGTGATCATCAGTCTTGCACCCAGTGATAAAAAGAAAAGCGGTTCTCATTTTGATCTTGCAATGGCGGTTGGAGTGCTCTGCCAGAACGGAGACATAGGGGTGAAGAACCTGAAAGAATATGGCTTTATCGGAGAACTGTCATTAGATGGAAGGTTAAGAGCCTGCAGAGGGATTCTGCCGATGATCATTGCCGGCCAGAAGAAAGGAATAAAGAAGATTATCGTGCCGGAGGCTAATCTTAAAGAAGCAGGACTGGTGCATGGAGTAGAAATTCTGGGATTTCATGATCTGACAGGCGTGATCCGCTGTCTTGAAGGAAAAACATCAGGGGGAGAAATCCATGTGGGTGAAAAGGAAAAAGGTTCGGAAGAATCAGGGACAGTTCTGGATTTTAAAGATGTTAAAGGACAGGATGAGCTGATAGAGGCGGTTGTTCTTGCTGCGGCAGGAGGGCACAATATGCTGATGGTCGGGGAGCCTGGATGCGGAAAGACCATGATCGCGCAGAGGATTCCAACGATACTTCCGGAAATGACAGAGGAAGAATGTCTGGAAGTAACAAAAATATACAGCATTTCCGGCCTGCTTCCCAATGGACATGCCCTGATGAAATACAGATCGTTCCGTGCCCCGCATCATAATGCATCATTGAATGCTCTGATCGGCGGCGGTGCCTATGCAATGCCGGGGGAAGTATCATTGGCACATAATGGGGTACTGTTCCTGGATGAACTTGCTGAATTTTCAAGGCGGACTCTTGACGCATTACGCCAGCCGATAGAAGATAAAAAAGTATCTATTTCAAGAGTGAACGGTACTCATACGTTTCCTTCCAGTTTTATGTTTATTACAGCTATGAATCCCTGTCCGTGTGGCTATTATCCAGGTGCAAAATGTAAGTGTACGGATTATGAGATCATTAAATACAGGGGAAAGATCTCCGGCCCTATCATGGACCGGATAGATATACAAAAAGAAGTCCATCCTGTAGATTTCTTTGCAATAGCAGACCAGAAATCAGGGGCTTCTTCGGAAGAATTGCGTACAAAGGTAGAAAAAGCCAGAAAGATACAGCAGGAGCGATATGCGCAGGAAAAAGGGATCAATTGTAATGCGCAGATGACAACGGAACTCATACAGAGATATTGTGTGCTGGATAAAGACTCATTGAATCTGCTGAGAGAGACCAGTGAAAAGTATGGATATAGTGCCCGTGTGATCCACAAACTCTTAAGACTTGCCAGGACCAGTGCGGATCTGGACGGAGAAGAAAAAATCCGTCAGAAAGATATAGAAAAAGTTCTGACGTGCCGGGAACTGGACAAAAGTAATAGTAAAATGGTGGTGGTTAAATAATGATATACTGGATATGGCTTACGCAGATACCATTTATCGGGCCTGTTACAACCAGATACCTGATAAAAGAACTGGGAGATGCGGAAAAGATTTATCAGGCTGACCATGAAACCCTAAGTGAAATGTCAGGACTGTCTGCAAGACAAAGAGAAAGTATCATCAGGAATCATTCATTGGAAAAAGCGAAAAGGATCATGGATGATTGCCAAAGCAAAAATATCTCTATCTTATGCTGGAATGACGATCATTATCCTTTACGTGCCAGAGAGCCTGCTGATGCACCACCAATGTTATACTATAAAGGAAATATCAAGAAAATGGATCAGACAGTTGGAATAGTAGGAGCAAGAAGATGCAGCCAGGAAGCAAAACAGGAAACGGTATTTCTGGCGTCAGAATATGCCAAGACCCGGATTGCAGTTGTCAGCGGAATGGCCAAAGGAATCGACAGCTATGCACATACTGCATGTCTCAATGCCGGTGGCTACACAATAGCAATATTAGGAAATGGCCTGGATATCTGCTATCCAAGCGAACACCACAAACTGATGAAATGTATAGAGGAAAAAGGTCTGCTCCTGTCAGAATACCCACCCGGAACTCTACCATCCAGATACACGTTCCCCAGAAGAAACCGCCTGATTAGCAGCTGGTCCGATAAATTAATCATAATCCAGGCCGGAAAAGGCAGTGGAGCATTGATAACGGCAGAATATAGCAGGAAATATGGGAGAAAAGTGGAAATGAAAGTGGAAATATAGAAAAACCATTGCGGTTCAAGATGAAGATTGTTATAATAAGTAAAAAACAGACGAAATGTAGAAAACAGAAATTAAGGAAGATAAATAAATAAAATCCCTTAAAGGACACGAAGACTATGAATAACATATGTGAGAAGCTGTTAAATAATGGCTTTTCATATGTATTATTCATTTCTTTGATTTAAGTGAATGATTCTAGTAATTAATAGGAGATAAAATATATAAAGAACATGACTTTTTTTCGCTGTATCATTGGCGTATTCAAAAGCCAGAATTGAATTTTGAATATAAAATTTACTGGTAAATGAAAAATAGTAATCAACATATAGCATCTACCGTCTGCTGACAACTATCCTAACACACAGAGTAGATGAGATATTTCCATATTACAAAAAATGTTGGAATTAGAATTCAGTATGATGTATTTACGTCATATGATTAAGGATGGTAAAGAAATATAACAGAAGAAAAAGAGGAACTATGTTGAAAGCAAAAAATTACGATGATATAAATAAAATATATGATATTATGAATACAACCCAAAGCAATTATTCAAATATGTTAAAACGATTAAAAGAAAAAAAGGCTTTTTCGAATTTTATTATTACATATTATAGCATTGCTTTAATAGTGTATTCGCTTACAGCTGAATTTTTTACTGATATATTTGATGAAAAAATATCAAGCTATTTTAATATAATATTATCTGTAGTAGTTTTAACTTATTCACTAATTATAACAAATGCAAAATATTCTGAACGAATTCAAATAGCTGAAAGAGTTATGAATGAAGTAAAATCAAAAAAAAGAGAACTTACAGATAGTAATCTTAATGAAAAACGCGAAGAGTATGAAAAAATTATAGCAAAAGCGGAATATAGATCAGAGATTGATTTTTTTCGTACTTTAAAACAGAAATGTAAAAAAAATGATATAAATTGTTTTTTTTATAAGAAAAGTTTAGAAAAGATGAGTGATAAAGAAGAAGCAGAAAAATTAAAAGAATATTTAAGTGAAAACTTTCCATTAACACAGCAACTAAAAATTATTTTGCAATATATATGGCAGGGAATAATCGTTATTGTACCAGTTATTCTTTTTATAATTTGTTTTTGGGTTAAAATGTGAAAAATTGATACTCGCTTTTAGTTCATCTGTACAGCCGGTTTCCTTGATGATGCCCGGATTCCTTTGCAAAGAAGCCTTTTAGCCTTTACCTGACTTACGGCTCTTTCGATATTTGGAATGGTTTACTTTATGGGAAAACCAAAGCTGTAATGATAGATGTAAAAATAGCATTCGAAGGTTTGAAAGGAGAAAAAACGCATCAATAAGCAAAAAATTCAAGGAGTTTTGGAAGAATACATCTGATGATAAGTGTGAACTCTGCATTTGAGTTCCACTAAAAAATACTCGGAGTCAATACTCGGGGTCAGACCCTATGAGACATGGATGGAGAAGTGTCACCAAAGGGAACAACAATGGCAAGAGGTGCAAGGTATAATTCAGCAGTCAAATATTTGTACAGTCACAGAAATGAGAAACATTTAGTAGTGGTGATTTCGGAGGATGGGGATTGTGATTTTGTAAATTATAACATTATGGATTCTTGAAAGGAGGAATTGAGATAGATATTTGGAGCAGTTTAAGTCGGTTTTATAGTTTATCGTTGTTTCAGGTATGCTATATAATGTTATGTTTGATTGCAATATGGACAGTGATTCCTGTATTTTCTAAATGCAAAATATATAGATGGTGGAAAAAATTTAATATTCTTTCTTTCGCTTTTTCACTTCTTCTCATCATAAAAATGACTTTATGGGACAGAAGTGTTGGTTTCAGAGAAGTGGAATTACGTCCTTTTTATACGCTTACTACAATTTCATATAACAATGAGGCACTTAGAACTTTGCTGATGAATGTGATATTGTTTCTGCCGTTCGGATTGACGATACCATATGTTGCAGAGGTAATAAAGATAAGGAAAAATAAATTCAGGTGGATTCTATGTATGGTGAGTGGATTTTTACTTAGTGTTGCGATTGAGAGTTTTCAGTATTATTTTTGTTTAGGAAGGGCAGAGACTGATGATGTGATATGTAATACACTTGGATGTGTGTTGGGAGTTATGGCCAATGTCATATCATATCGAAAAAGAAAGCAGTTTACAAAGGTGTAAGACTGGTATGATAAAACCGAGAGCATTAATGGTGGCATCGGTAGCTTCGATGCATGACTTATTTAATATGGATAATATCTATATTCTTCTGGAATTGGGATATGATGTGGATGTGGCAGCTAATTTTGAATCCGGGTCTACTACAAGTCAGGAGAGAGTAGAGGAATACAGACAGGAACTGGTGAACAGAGGGATTGGTGTGTATCATATCCCGATTCCGAGAAAGTTGGATAAGATAGAGAAAATCTGTACATCATATCATATGATACGGGAATTGACTGAGAAGAACAGGTACAGGATTATACATTGTCATTCACCGATTGGAGGTGTAATCTGTCGTCTGGCCTGCAGGAAGTCGAGAAATGAGTTTGGAACAAAAATTATATATACAGCCCATGGATTTCACTTTTTTAAAGGTGCAGACTGGAAAGCATGGCTCTTCTTTTATCCGGCAGAAAAAATCTGTGCGAAGTTTACGGATGTGATTATTACGATCAATCAGGAAGATTATAAAATTGCACAGAAATTTAACGCAAAAAAAATTGAACATGTGCCGGGAGTTGGCGTGCGTACAGAACAATTAAGAAATATGCTAATAGATCCGGCGGCTAAAAGGCATGAACTGGGACTTACATCGGATAATTTCGTTTTTATGAGTGCAGGCGAGTTATCTGTAAGAAAGAATCATGAGGTTGCCATCCGTGCTTTTGCAGAAATAGAAGAACCGGGAGCCAGGTATTTGATTGTTGGCTTGGGTGAACTGGAAGCAAAACTAAAGAAACTTGTATTAAAGCTTGGTCTGCAGAATAGGATTTTCTTCCTTGGATATAGAGCGGATGTGAAGGAAATACTGCAAGTAGCAGATGCATTTGTATTTCCAAGTCTGCAGGAAGGACTGCCGGTTGCATTGATGGAGGCTATGACGGTTGGGCTTCCGGTGGTATGCAGCAGAATCAGAGGGAATACAGATTTAATTGAAGATGGCAGGGGTGGTTATTTGTATGATTGTCATGATGTATCTGGTTTTGCCAACGGTATGAGAAGAATTATGAACGCTTCTGATACAGGAATGGGAGAAACGAATATTGAAACTATGAAACAATTTGATATAGGCATTGTCCATGAATATATGAAGAGGATATATGGGGAAGTTGTATGATGCCTGAATTGAGGTCTGAATATTCTCGGCATTGTTTGGAAATGGGGAAAAAAGTGTTTGGCAATAAAAAGATAGTGAAACGAATAACGTGTATTATGGTTATTGTTTTTGGCGTGTTACATATTATTGTGAAAAAGAGCAAATTGGAATCTGTGTATGAAGATCAACCGGAACAGAAAAATCCACTGGAAGGTAAAACTGTTGTTTTTATAGAGAATACCATGGAAAAAGAAAATGCAGATGGCATGAGAGGTCATCTTGATGTTACAGGTGTTTCAGAGTATAGTCCTTCCTGGTATGAGAAATATGCAAAAAGAGTAATAGATATATTGTTATCATTTGGCGGACTTGTAATATTGAGTCCGCTCATGGGCTTAATTGCATTGGTAATAAAAGCAGAAGATCCGGGGACGGTTCTTTTTACACAAAAACGTATCGGACAGAATAAACAGTATTTTGAACTACACAAATTTCGTTCTATGAAAATGGATGCATCTCATGATATACCTACTCATATGTTGAATAATCCGGAACAGTATCTTACAAAGACAGGAAGGTTTCTTCGTAAATATAGCCTTGATGAACTGCCTCAGCTCTGGGATATTTTTATTGGAAATATGAGTGTGGTAGGACCTCGGCCGGCTTTGTGGAATCAGGATGTGCTGATATCAGAAAGAGATAAATATCATGCGAATAATGTGAAACCAGGTCTTACCGGTCTGGCACAGATAAATGGTCGCGACAAATTAGAAATCCCGGATAAAGCTAAACTAGATGGTATATACTGCCAGAATATAGGATTAATAATGGATATGAAAGTGTTTTTTGGTAGTTTTCGGATGATAATTTGAACTTAAATGCTTATGAAGTTTCGGAAATTCAGAGCACCCTTTTCCGGAAAAAGCAAAGTATACCTTTTCTTCCAACATCATGGGGAACGTCTGGTGGACAAAGGTGCATGCATCAATATTTGTCCCTATCCCAGTGAGTTCTACAGTGAGATGCTGACAAATATTATAGCTCAAATAGTAAAGGAGTGTGTATCAATATGATTATTTTTGAAATGGAAAAAGAGGATATAAAGTATGTTGATCGTATCGGTGAATTAGCCGATATGTGTATTGTAATTGATAATCCAAAGTCGTTTAGCAGTGAGCTTAATACTGTGGTTCAGATAGGAGTTGAACTGGCTCCTTATGCTATTTCGGGGGTTACGCTGATTATCATTGAATTAATAAAAAATAGAAAAAAGATTAAAATAAAGGTTTCAGATAATGGCTTTGAGGTTGAAGGTGATGAAGAAAAGGCACTGAAAATAGCAAAGGAACTTATTGAGCAGAAACAGGAAGAGAAAGCTCAAAAAGTATTAAGCGATTTATTATCAGGAAAATAGTACTATTATGAATATTGATGAGAATGTTGTAAAATTTATTAAGAGTTCAAGATGCAGTGTATATACCAGTGAATTATCAGAATCTGAGGAAACCAGATTAAGGGTTTTATTTAACGATTGTTTGTCTGCAATTATAAATCAATATGTTGAAGAATTTATGCCTTCATTTATTATATGTGATACTTATAATAAATACAGCACAGTTTTGCCGGTAAGGCTTTACGAAAATAGTTATAAGTATTATATCTTATATGATTGTCATTTAAATCAGATTAATCGATTACTTGATGCACTTTACCTTGATGATGGGGAGTCTGCACATGATATTTGGAAGCTTTCATATGAGTTATTTGCGGAAGATGCAGTGTTAGAAAATAACAAGGTTTTAGTATCATATTATGGAATGAATAAAATTGCTCTGGGATCATTTGATGTGAACATTGAAAAACAAGTGGAGTTGGATTTTATCATAGACATTCAGAAACGATATGTTATTGGACATGAATTAGGACATTGGATTTATAAAGTGTTAGGACGTAAAAATAACGAAAATATATTAAACATTAATCCTGATGCAGAGTGGACTCAGTTTTTAGAAAATATTAAGGCTATTTTATGTGATTTGTATGAAGAATATGAAAAAAAATTCAAATCAAAAGAGTATGTTGAATTAATTCGTGAGCAAAGGTATCTTGTTAATGAAAACAATGAAATATTGGAAGAATGTTTTGCAGACGCTATTGCATATGCACTAACTTTTTCATATGTTTCAGAGAATTACCCGAATAGTTTAAACCGTAAACTTTTGGCGGGAAAGGCTTTGTTTTTGGAAATGATGAATCTACAATTGTTAGCTATGCAACATATGTATGTAACAGAGAAGTCATTTGAAGCATCGACATCAATAAGGATTGGATTTTTGCGTAACTATGCAGGACTTTATTTTGAAGGAAATGAAAAAGAGTTTAACAAGATGTTGGAGAAAACTGTAGTTCGTTATGAGGAGCGAATTACTAATATTATGCTGGAATGTTTTTCAGAATTAGAAAATAGAGGGGATAATATTTATGATGCCTTAACTGATATAGATGGATTGCTGAATTTTGATAAACTTTTGGGTTTGCCTTAATTTCCAGCCTAAGATGCTTTTAGGGCTATTTCAGGCTGGAAATTAAAGACAAAACTTAGTAGATCTGTGACATGGGAGCAAATCTGATTAGTGACAAGTTGAGAAATCAGCAACAATTGACTGTATAGATGGGAATAGGGATGAGGGGAATTCCTCTTAGATGTCCTTACCTCTATACCATAAAAAGAAATAAGTCTGTAAGTGATTTCTCTTACTTACAAACTTATTATACGAGGAAAGATTTTATGGAAGAAATAAGTCTTTATGAAAAAATAGTTAGTTCAGAAATTGGCTTTATTATTATGGATTTAAACAGATATGGTGGCATATGGTCTGTGGAAGATATTTGTCAGTGTATTGAACAGAAAAACATAGAATTAAAAAAACTTCTCATATCTTTAAATACTTATGGAATGTACGATTTTTTGCTTGCAATATGTCAAATAGTTAATATTTATTGTTGTGAAAACATTCAAATATGGTTTTACAATCAATTGAATTGTTGTCCGGATAGAGAAATGATTATTGAACTGGCTAATGGATTATATGAAAAAAAGATGCTAGAGGCAGCAGAAGTAAAAGCAATGTGGTCTGAATTTGGAGATGATTGGGAATATATTCCGCCAATAAGTATGATAGAAATTCAGAACTATATTTGGGGAAATTATAAATCTGAATTTTTAAGAAAAATTTCTAGAAGTAATCCGAAAAATGTGGGTGTTTACTTTCCTATGATTCAAAAAAATCTAAAATATATGAAAAAATTGGAAGATAATGTGTTTCCATATTTAATAATGACTGCTAAAGATATTAGAGAAATGGACAATGAAGATAATGCAAAAGAATGTTTTGTAAGAATGAGGATTGTAGATTACCTAATTGAATTAGGGATTTTTTATTATTATAAAATCGAATATGTACTTGATGAGTTGATTAAGATAGATTCAAAAGAAGTTGCGCAACTTGATCACAATGAGTATATTCAAATGATACAAAATATTTTAGAAAAAAAATTGGGATATCGCTTATATATAACAAATACAATAACTGATTACCTGAGTGAAATGATACATATATCAGAATATTTTGGAGATAATTTAGATACTGAAGGGCCACGGGAAATGAAGGTATATTTGCCTTTGCTGTATCAATTAACAGGAAGAGAGAGGGAAGCATACTCTCTTTTGATTGATACTATTCAATATTTGCCTAAAACATATGCTATAAGAAAGGTATATCTTCTTACATTTTATCGTCAGTTACTTATTATAAAAGATGAAAAGCAAAGGCAACGACTTATAGGTATATTTGATGAAATCTATTTTTCTAATAGTGGTTTAAGAGAGTTTATTACAGTTGCAAAACATATAAGTATTTTTTTTCAAAAGTATAGTAACAGAATTAAAGAAAACAAACTAGTATTAAAATTATTAGAATTTTGTGAAATACCATTTAGTGAAAAGGAAATAATATTACAATGGTTTAGGGATGGAGTAATTTCTGATAAATTTAATTCATTACTGGATATTATGATGAATAAGTCTGGATTTATTAGAAGCAAAGCAATAAATGAGTTTATAGAGTTGTTTTACAGTTTGAGTTCTCATAGAGAAGATAGCATGTGTATTATAATGCCAAAACAATGTGCAAAAATATTAGGAATTAAAAATTACTCACAAATTGTAAGGGGGGATGAGGAACTAGCCTATTTTTATACAAAAGAGGAAACACGGGAGATTTGTACATTAGCAAAGCAAATGGAGAAAGCACAATGTCAAATGCCAGCATATGGTTGGCAACAGTATTATATTGGCATAAAACAGAAGATAGAATATTTTTGGAATAGAGATGAAGATTCTATTTTATGTAGCAAATTGTTAATTGCATTTCGTGGGATACAAAGTGATCCATATAATAAATGGGAATTTGATAGAAATGGGAATATAGTAAGAAAAAGAGATGAAGATTCAATTAATAATTTGGTTGCATTTTTTCTTAAAGCTTATTATGGTGAAGAAAATATACATAGAGAAGAACCACAAGGTTTATCTGAAAATGGAGATAAATGTGGCGAAATTGATATTTTAATCTATCGTAATGGAACTCAATTTGCAATTCAGGAGGCTGTGAAAATAGAGTTTCTTGAAAAAATAAAAATAAATAATCATTTAAATCGATTAATAAATAATTATGATACACAGGGAGTTCCGGTTACCTGCTTGGCCATTTATGCGTATGCAAAACAAAGACAAATGTTTTTTGAGAAAATGGAAAATTATTTAAAAAATTACTTGAATGCGGATTCGCTCAAATATGAAATTGTAAGTAAACTTCAAAGGGAAGATACAATTACAGGTAATATTTGTCATCATTCAGTAACATATCATCGAGAAGGGATGATACAGAAACTTCATATATTTACTGTACTTATGTAATGTAAAATGTAATATAAAAGGGTTGCTGTAAGGTAAGTACTTAATTCTTTGATCAGTCCATAATGATTAATAGTAAATAGTTTTTTGCTCCATTCTGTAAATAGGAAAGAGTGAAAAATAAAGTAGATTTTTGGATGCACTTATATAAGGGTTCTGTAAAAGATAGATAAAGAGATTTAATTATTGGGAGTTTTATATCAGGAGGGCAAGAATGAAAACTACAGATATATGTATAGAAGAATTTCCTATAGGATTCACTGGAGAAAATACGTTTATATGTGGAAAGGGAGAAACATTACAGAGCATTGCATTAGCAGAGCTTAGTAAACTTAAAGCAGAGAATAATACGATATTGGTGACTGACCCTTATTTATTTCCTTATATACGTAATCCAAGTGAAGAACAAACATATAAAACGGAATTGGTAAATCTATTGGTAAGTTTACATGCGAAAAAAGTTATATTTTGTTCAAAAGAAAAAAAGAATACGGTAATGTTTCAAAGTATTGAAACAGAACTTCAAAACAAAGGAATAATTCTAGGATTTGATCAAAGATTAGAAGAATGCCATGATAGATTCTGGTATTGTCCGGAAACTCAAAAAGGTGTTATGTTTGGAACGTCTTTAAACGGAATAGGGAAGAAAATTTGTCGGATTGATGAATTATCAGATTTGGAAGTGAAAGAACTGAAGAAATATTTTGTAACTGCGGGAATACTTACGGAGAGTACAGATGAAAACGGATGAAAGCAAAGTGATTCGTAATATTGAAGCTTTGAATTTAAGCAAAAAGTCGGAAATACTTGCTCAAAAATTAATTGAAAAGATTGATATGCCGGTCGTCTTTGAAATCAATTCACAAAAAGATAAAAATTATGGAGCCAGACATGGGCTTTATCATAATCAGTTCTGGGTAATTGTGAAACCGCAAAGTGAAGATAGTGAATATGAGAGAATAATTCTTTCAAATCTTTATCGTGGGATTCAGGAACGAAGAAGAGTTTTGCACCCGGCAATTTCGGAAACATATAAAAATACGTTATTAAAACTTACTCCGAAGGATGTAAGGGAAAAAAGAATAAAAATCAGTAGAGAGTTGATAGGAAGAATAGGTGCATTGGCGACAACAATAGATGCGGAACTATTTCTATCAGAGTATGGAATCGCGACAAGCAATAGAACAAAACGTATTCAATTTGAAAATAGGAAGTTCCTGCTTAATGATTATTTAGCAAAACAAAAAAGACTTGTGAAACTATGCTGGTTTCCAGAGTTAGAGTGGCACAATATTATAGATTATTCAAGAATTGCCTGGTGGAATAAAGAATATCATAAAGAATTAGCACGTTTATTGGGAATGACTTATCCGAAAACAAAAGCAAAATGGTATGTTGACACATTAAATCGAATGGTTGAAATGCTCCATATTATATATAACAGGTATAAAGAGAAAACAGAATTTGATGTTATTTCGTGGTTCCTGAAGGAAACGGTTGATATTGTTGGACTTCATGGAGTTGTGGATTTAACGCCACAATACGCAATGAAATCGGAGTATGCATTCAAAAACGGAATAAAAGCTCCTGTATATTCATTTGTTCCGGAGGGAATTGAAAATGAAGAAAGTTTTATTAAAGCGTTCAGACATATAAATGAAGGAATCTTATTACTTCAGGAGTATTACCATTATGTTGAGGAGAAGGAAATGCCAGATGCTCATGTTAATTTAGTTCTAACTGATTTTTGTGAGGCGTGTGCAGATGGAAATCTTCAGAAAGGATATTTTATTTCTTTTACAACAGGGCTGATTAAAAACTTAGAAGAAAAAACACGTACAGTAGATATTAACTCGTTAGGATTGGAAAAATTTGTAGAAATACTTGGTGAAGATGAAGTAAGAAGTAGATTGTATCGCTATATGTTATATTACATAACTGCCCATGAGTATGCACATATTTTGAATTCGGATTGTGACTTAACAGAAAAATCAAGGAATTCTACCCGTGAACAAAAAGAAATATTGGCAGACGAGCAGGCGTATAAAATGATGAAAAATATATTATATACGCAATATCGTTGTGAACAAAGTGATATATTGGTGGAAATAAAAAGAATTTATACGAATGTAATTAGTGATCAGAAAATTTTTGGCATAGCTGCTAAATGGAGTAAAGATAGTTTGAGAAACTTTGAGAACTTCCAGTAATTTTTCCGCCTAAAGAAAAAAGAACAAAATAAAATCATAAAAAATCCTGGTTTTCTGCGCTTTTCCATTGCAGATAGCCGGGAAATATAGTACAATTATTTTAGGCGGATAACCGCCTAAAAGGAGGGCGCTATGTATCTGGATTTTTTAGTGAAAGTACCAACTGTAAAAGGCAAAATCACACGAAGAAAAAAGTCAAATGTTGTATATATAGAGTATGAGTATGACCGGGTTTATGCTCCATCCCGGAAGTATACTTTTCCCAAAAGAGTAACGATCGGAAAACTGTCAGATACAGATCCGGAATTCATGAAACCGAATCAAAATTTCCTGAAATATTTCCCCGATGCAGAGCTTCCGGAAAGCAAAAGCAGGACTTCCAGAAGCAGCTGTCTCAGGGTAGGAGCATACTTTGTACTGCGTAAGATCATAGAAGAATGCAGCTTGAACGATATCCTTGGAAAGTATTTTAGATCGCGTGATATAGGGCTGTTTTTAGATCTGGCGGTTTATTCAATCATAGCAGAAAATAATGCAGCACAGTATTATCCGGATTATACATATAACCATCCGCTTTTTACGGAAAAGATGAAACAATACAGTGATTCAACCGTATCAGATTTTCTGAATTCAGTAACAGATGACCAGAGTACAGGATTTCTGAATACATGGAATGAGTCACGGAATTACCGTGAAAAGATTTATATTTCTTATGATTCAACGAATAAAAACTGTCAGGCCGGGGATATAAAAATGGTTGAATTTGGGCATCCGAAAGTAGATATGGGAGAGCCGGTATTTAATTATGCAGTTGCGTATGATACCCATAATCAGGAACCATTATTTTATGAAAAATATCCAGGAAGTCTGAATGATATCTCCCAGCTTCAGTTCATGCTGGATAAAGCATCCGGATATGGTTATAAGAAGATCGGATTCATTCTGGACAGGGGATGTTTCAGCTGCGAGAATATACAATATATGGATAAATGTGGGTATAGTTTTGTTATCATGGTGAAAGGGATGTCTGCCCTTGTGAATGAACTGATCCTGGAAAATAAAGGGACATTTGAAAATAAGCGGGTAAACAATATCTATGAATATGGAGTTTACGGAAAGACAATACGGCACAAACTGTATGCAAGTGATAAAAAAGAGCGTTATTTTCATCTGTATCATAGTATTTCCAAAGAAAGCGCAGAACGGATAGAGATTGAAAACCGGATCAACCAGATGACGCAGTATCTGAAAAAGTACCAGAATAAAGTAAAGGAATTCGGTCCTGGATTTGAGAAGTATTTTAACCTTCATTATGATAAAAAGAGCCAAACTTTTATACTACCGGAAGAACGGTGCAGTGTGGTAGAAAGAGAGCTGGATCTGGCAGGATATTTTTGTATCGTTACATCGGAAAAGATGAGTGCGAAGGAAGCAATCGAACTGTATAAGAGCAGGGATGTATCGGAGAAACTATTCCGCGGAGACAAATCATATCTGGGGAATAAGAGCATCCGGGTGTATTCAGAAGAATCAGCAGGAGCGAAGATATTTGTTGAATTTGTAGCCATGATAGTGCGCTGCAAGATGTATATAAAACTAAAAGAAGAAATGAAAAAACTGGATAAGAAACTGAACTATATGACTGTACCGGCGGCAATAAAAGAGCTGGAAAAAATAGAAATGGTACGTCAGTTAGACAATATATACCGTCTGGATCATGCAGTAACAGCGAACCAGAAAGTAATATTGAAAGCCTTTGGACTGGATGTGAATAGTATAAAATACTTTGCGTCAGAGCTGAGTAAGGAACTGAAAGAAGCAGAATAAGGAAGGAAAATAAAGATGGCAAGAACAAGAAAAACAAGTAAGGAAGCATTGGAAGAAAAGATTAAAAAAGCAGAGGCTGATGTGATCGCAGCGAAGAAAAGTATGACCAGGCAACAGCAAATCTGAAAGAACTGTTAGATAAGCGGGATGCCATAAGAAAAGAAGAGATCCTGTCAGCAGTTGTAAAAAGTGGGCGGTCATATGAGGAGATCATGAACTTTTTAAATGCAGGATCAGATGGAGAAAAGACGGAAAAATAGAATTATTTTGAAGCACAGATATAGGGACTCTCGATTTAGGCGGAAAAAGACTGGAAGTTCACATTTCTTCGCCGTACAAAATGTTTTTCCACCCGATGGGGTTTCAGTTTAACTTGATCTGTGATATAATCTTTAATGGATTGGACGATATTTTTACAAATATTGGTTCGATTCATATGGCATACCTCCTACGTATTGGAATAGATAAATATTTCGCTGGTAACGTAATATTGCTTAATCTATAAACCACATATTTAGGAGGATATGTCAAGATATTTATATAAAAAAATCCAGAATATAAGCCCAGAATCGTTGGATTTTCAGCATTCTGGGCTTAAGTTGACCACATTGGGGTCAGACCCCATGAAATACCTTATCGGAAAGATGGTGCAATACAGGTAGAAATCTGTAAAAAACGGGATGAGATATGGGCATGGTTTGAATGCCCGCACTGCGGGATGCGCTACCGCAGGTCAGATCCAGGACAGAGTTTTGAGGAATACCTGAAAAATCCATGTATTTCTAATAGAAGTTTTATACATGAACAACATTTGAAAGAATATCTTTCCAATCCTGGATTGTCATTGAATGCGATTGCTGATATGCTGGGCGTCGGAGCCAATACCGTAGGACAGTATGCCAAAAAGAATGGGATTGATGTAAAGGAAAGGCGTAAAGCGAGTTATTATTCTTGTGGTGTTAACAAGAGCGAGGGGAAAACAGCTTACTATCAGCGGCGTGTTCAGGAAGAATTGCAAAAGACACCTGTAATGTCCTGCCGGGATCTGAAAGAGCGGGTCCCAGGGGCTTATGAATGGTTGATTCGTAAAGACCCGGAATGGATTCATACCAGGCTAGTTCATGAATTTAATAAGCCGAGGAATGAATGGGGAGAAGCTGCCCTCGTAGAACTAAAGGCGGCATATGCAGAAATACAGTCATCAGGGGATAAGCGGAAACGCATCAATATCAGTTGGTTGGCAAGGGCAGCCGGGATAAATAGGGATGATATATACGGCAGGCTGCGTTACCTGCCAGAAATGCAGAAGTTCTTTGATGAAGTCTGCGAAACACAGGAAGAATGGATTCGGCGGCGGTATATAGAAATCGCCCTTGAAAAGAAAAAAGCCGGAGGAAAGGAGTTTACATATGATGACGTAAAGAGAAAAGTTCAGATTAAAAGAGATTCTTATGAGAAAAACAGGAATTTGATAGAAAATTTGATAATGGAACTAAATGATACTTTATTTATTGACAGAGCTTGGTAGACTCAAAGTTGATTTGTTTTTAAAGCGTGATTAGAGGAATGAAAAAGAGAAAGCAAAGGCAACGTTGGTTTGATAAATAAAGTATATGTGAAAGGAAGTACAAGATGGGAGTAGATATGGAAAGTAACAGAGAAAAAATGGTCTCCGAGCATAAGGTTTCAGAAACGTTTGGTGGCTATATCCGTCAAATCACATTTAATAATGGAGAAAACTTTGAGGTTTCACCTTCTGATATAGTTGTGTTTGTAGGTCCTAATAATGTTGGTAAAAGCCAGACGTTAAAGGATATCTATCAATTGTGTGAGAGCTCGAATAATAATAGCGTAGTAGTTTCGAGCATAAAGATTGAAAAGGAAGATTCCTCTTTGCAGTCCTATCTTGAAAAGTTTTCTAATGTTCAGGTTAATGGACCAAACAAGTATTATACAGGACTTTCCTACAGTATATATAGTGGAATAGTAGATTCTTGGAAATCAAATGAAACATATGGTGAACTCCGAAATTTTCTTATTGGGTATTTGACTACATTGAATCGATTGACAATATGTGAGCCGGCTCCTAATATACGTCGCGATGAAACTTACCAGAGTCCGATTCATTATGCTGCATTTAATGAGAAGTATAAGAAAAAGTTGTCACATGATTTTGAAAGAGCATTCGAGAAGCACATAATTCCTAACCAGTTGTTTGGATCTGTTATACCTTTGGCTATAGGGGATGATGTTAAAATCGAAAGCGATAAAGAATCAGCGTCATCAATGATTTATTCATATGCGGAAAAGTTAGCATCATATCCGCAAGTTCAAAATCAAGGAGATGGGATAAAAAGCTTTGTTGGTATTATGCTGTATTTAATGATTGACCATTATAGGACATTTTTAATTGATGAACCGGAATCTTTTCTTCATCCACCACAGGCCAAAATAATGGGAGAAATCATAGGTCAAACATTATCGGAGCATCAACAGGTTTTTATTTCAACTCACTCGGAAGAAATAGTCAAAGGTTTGCTTGAAGTATGTCCTGAACGGGTAAAGATGATTCGCATTACCAGAACAGGGAATGTAAATAATTTTTCTATTCTTGGGAATGAAAACTTCAAAAAAATATGGGGAGATCCGCTATTGAGACATTCGAATATAATGGCAAGCCTTTTTCACAAAACTGTCGTGCTTTGTGAAAGTGATTCTGACTGTAGATTATATTCAATAATTGATAGTTATTTGAAGCAAAAAGAAGGACATTTTTCCGAAACAATGTTTATACATTGTGGAGGAAAGCAACGCATGGCTAAGATAGTTTTTTCATTAAAAGAGCTAAATATTGATGTGAAGTTAGTTCCAGATTTAGATGTTCTTAATGATGAAACCATATTTAAAACAATAACGAATTCTTTTGGGATATCATGGGAGGCGTTAGAGAAGGACTATAGAATTCTCATCTCAAATCTGGGGAATGGAAGAAGTATAAAGAGGGAAGAAGCCAGAGCAGCCATTGAGGCTATACTAAATAAAAACAGGAATGATGTACTGTCTAATAAAGAAAGTAAAGATATACAAGAAGTGGTAAAAACAAAAAGTATATGGTCTGATTTGAAAAAGTCAGGTGTAAGAGGATTTCCACACGGAGATGCTGCTTTAGCGTTTGAGAAAATGAACTCAATTTTAAAGGAAAATGGAATTTATGTTGTACCTGTAGGAGAACTCGAATCTTTTATTCCAACCGTAGGTGGGCATGGGCCTAATTGGGTTAATTCAGTACTGGAGACTTATCCAGATTTAGAGAATTCAATTTATAATGAAATCAAAGAGTTTATACAAAGTATGGCACTGTAGGATTACAGTTACTTATAATTAGGGTATTTGAATAATAAGCAAAATAGACAGGATGCAAAAGCCGTGAAAGCTAATGCATCCTTTTTTGCGCTAAAAATGAGAAGGAGGTAATGCCTTTGATTGTGATAGAGATATAATTGTCAAACTTTTTTATTTGTAACAGACTTTTAAATGTCAAATTTTTTTATGAAAGGACAGGAGTAAACAAGAGATGAATATGCGATTAAAAAAGGTTCTGGATGACATTCAGAAAACTGAAAACAAGATTCTGGAACTGCAGGAGCATGTAAGGCAACTGAGAATCCAGAAAAAGCAGATGGAAGATGCAGAAATCATTAAGGCAATCCGTTCCATGAAGATGGACAGCCGAAAGATGCTGACTTTTCTGGACGGGATTCAGAATGGAACAGTTACCATGCAGTTTGATGAAGAGGGCAATCTTTCTATGGATAGTTCTGAAACAGGTATAAAGAAAGAAGAAAATATGGACAGAGAAATGTCAACCGGACTGATAGAAGAAAGAGAGGATTTGGAAGATGAAGAATAATAATGAAAAAAATTTTGATGATTATGTTGTCATCAACAATACTGATGGGTTCTGCCAGTGTGACCGCTTTTGCACAGGCAAATGAAAACGCAGAGCAGACTGAAACTGCGGAACAGGTGATAGAAGAACAGCCGGCGGAGCAGCCTGCCACAGAGGGAACACCGTTTTCCACGCCGGGAAACGGACAGCTTGTGGATGATAAGGAGAATGACAGTTCCAAGCAGTTTCTGACAGTACAGACAAAGAATGGAAATACCTTTTATATGGTCATTGACCGTTCTGGTACTTCCGAGAACGTGTACATGATGTCATTGGTAGATGAAAATGATCTGGCAGAGTTCTTAGATGAAAACGAGGAAACCGAGAAAAAAGAGGGTAAGTAGGTAATCATTCGTATATTGATACCAGGAAAATGCGATGTATGAATCCGGACTGTTCTCACAAAACTTTTTCAGAGAAACATCCATTTGTGACTGCTAAATCGAAAAAAACGAACCGGTTAATCCAAAATATTTTATATGCATCATCCCAGCTAAGCTCGTTGAATGCTTCTAAACTTTTAAAAAGTGAAAATATTACAGTTTGTAAAAGCAGCATCTGCGATCTGCTTAAAAAAATGCCATCCATTGTGGATAAATCTTCTGTAAAAATGATATGTGTGGATGATTTTGCGCTCCGTAAAAGATTCTCTTATGGAACAGTTATGATAAATTTAGAGAATCATCGAATTATTGATATGATTCCGTCAAGAGACACAAATGATGTCTGCAACTGGTTGAAAACGTTTCACAATATCGAAGTTATTTCAAGGGATGGAGCCATTACATACGCATCCGCTGCTACAAATTCTCATCCTGATGTCATACAGATTAGTGACCGTTTTCACTTGATAAAGGGACTTTCGGAAGTTATCTGTAAATATATATTTCGTGAGTTTCCTGCAAGGGTTGAAATACCATTAACAGAAAGCATTACGGATGAAATGAAAGCATTATATAACACTGCAAACCGGTCATTGCGTATAAAATTCGCCCATGAAAAACGCAGGGAAGGACTGACCATATCGGATATAGCGTTATTGCTACATTCTTCGCCTAAAACAATCCAAAAATATCTTGCTATTCCAGAAGACCAAGTTCCTAAAAGCAAGGAAATTGCCAGGGAACGGCAACATCAGCTGGCAGTAAAACAAAAAGAACAGGAAATAGAAGAAGCAAGACAGATGGCCTTGGCGGGATATCCCATTGAGCAGATTGCCACTCTAATGCATCATCCCTATAAAACCATACAAAATTATTTAAATCCTGATTTTTCAATTACGAATGGACACTATAATGTTCGAATTCCAGGGAAATTAGCTCCATATGAAAGGGAAGTAATAGAACTCAGAAGCAAAGGATTAACTTACCCTAAAATACATGATATTATTTGTAAAAAGGGATATACAGGCAGTGTAGCTTCGTTACGAATGTTTATGCAAAAAGAAAGAACACGAATGTATGAACAGAACGAAACAGAGAAGCCGCATTCTGAATATGTGCAAAGAAAATCCTTATGCCAGTTGGTTTATAAAAAACTCGAGGATATCGGTACAATCACAGCCAAACAGTATCAGGAAGTATTAAAAAAATATCCTTTATTAAGTGAGCTGTATGCATTAACCAAAGAGTTTTGTAATGTCCTATTTTCTAATAATCCTGCAAAATTAGATGAATGGATCAATGAAGCACAAAAATACGATATCCCTGAACTTCAAACATTTATAAATGGCATAAAAAAGGACTTAACTGCTGTAAAAAATGGAATTATATATTCGTATAATAATGGCTTAGCAGAAGGCAGTGTAAATAAAATCAAAGTTATAAAACGAATAATGTATGGGCGAAACAGTTTTGAATTATTGAAAGCGAAAGTGCTATTCGGAGAACTCTTTCACGTTAAATTCAACTAAGCACGGAAAGAACCATTTAAGCGCTTACCTTTTAATTAGCCGATTACGGCATCCTCTGCTGTAAAATGTTCCAGAGAATTTTCTTTTACCTGAATGCAGATATAAGTAATTCCAGAAATATCGGATGCAAAAAACTGACGCTTTGCAGCAGGTGCGATTTTTAGCCAGT